>JAESGJ010000049.1_pt1 | contig 263646 bp, 275 predicted proteins | sample 9266241 | NCBI WGS metagenome assembly JAESGJ01 (sample SAMN14514841, study PRJNA621669) | algae metagenome | isolation source: Brasilonema octagenarum HA4186-MV1 and co-occurring heterotrophs from wet... | place: USA: Manoa Valley, Hawaii | collected 2009-07-20
GACTATATCGAGCGGTTCTACAATACGACCCGGCGTCATTCGACCATCGGGTACATCAGCCCCGTTGAGTTCGAGCGCAAGGTGGGATTAGCTTAACCGGGTGTCCATCAAACCGGCAGCAGCTCAATCAGTTACTTGGCGCAAAAGATGCTCGCACCGAGTTGATCGACGGTGCGATCCAGATCACAATCAAACGAACCGTTGATACTCGAAGCTCTTGGGGCGACGGCAGAAGTCGGATGACTATGGCTCACGAACTTGGCCATGCAGTCATGCATGCGGCTGAGGGGTTCGTTGACCACCGCGCTTCCGGGGCAGTCGGCACCACCACTCTCTCCAAGCTCAGCGCCGCGGAATCAGCCGAGCATCAAGCAAAGGTGTTCGCGTCAGCCTTCCTCATTCATGATCGTCAAGCTGCAGAAATGGCCGCTCCGATCGATATCGCTACAGAGTTCTTGGTCAGCATGACGGCGGCAGAACTCTGCTTTGAGAGGCTTCAGGCCGAACAGGAGCGAATCGCTGCCGTAGCCCGGGTAATCGAAGCAAACCGGGCATTTCAGGCGTTGGTGCACGCATCCGAAAAAAAGCGAAAGAAAGACTATCTCCAATCGCTGTGCCCACAATGCCAGCAACGCACGCTCTTTCCTCTAGGTATCCAGATCGGCTGCGACACCTGCGGATACACCGGCGCCCCCCCCGAGAGCGGCGACTCGTAGACCTGAGGCGCAGCTCGTAAGATGGGTTGAGCACTTGCGAATCCCATCATGTCGCGACGACTGTTGCTGAGTTTCGCTACGCTAAACGTATCCTGCGCACTTAGCTACTTCGCGAGGATACAACCGCGTTTTGCGAGTTTGGGCGAGCCGTGTCACTCTCTCGCTGGCGGTGGTAGATGGCGCCTTTTGGTTTTTGCGCTCTTTAAACGATAGGAATGCGCATGTGTCAGAACTGGTTTTCGATCATTGGTCAACTGCTGGACGTGATCGGATTTCTCACCATCGCCATCGAGTGGCATCACCAGTTTAAGCGCGACCATGATAAGCGCATTGGAGAGCTTCAAAAGGCTTACGAGAGACAGAGTGCTGAGCTGAACGGGGAAACGTACGTCGATCCTGATGACGACAAAGATAACTGGAACATGTTCCAAAAGCTTTTCATTGCAGAGTGGCAGTGGCGCCGGAAGGTTTTTTTGGTGGGCGCTGGCCTCGTAATCTTCGGGTTCATTTTCCAAGCTCTTGGAAATTGGCCGCACGTTTTTAAAGCTTGTTGAGTGGCAAGCGGAGGCAACCAATGCGGCGAACAATCGCCATTCTTCTGGTTGGGTTGGTCTTGGGTTTTTGCGTGGGTGGGACAGCATTCTGGGGTGTCACGCATTATCAAACTCAAATCGCACATGCTTCGACCGAGAAGGAGAAAACGGACGAAGCACTTGCGGAGTACACGCTATGGCTCATGGCTTTTACAGGGATCTTAGCCGTAGCAACGATCGGACTCGGCACCGCTACCGTCGGCCTTTATCTGACGGGCGAGAAACAGGTTGCAATTACACGAGAGGCACTAATTGGTGACCAGCGCGCATGGCTCGTGACCAAGATGGAAATTGGCCCGGACGGATTGACCGTGAAAGACGGGATTGTTCATCTCGACGTTCTCTTGAAGGTCTCCAACTTCGGACGTACACCGGCCTTAGGGGCTCACACAAACATGAAATTGATCGTTGGTGTGGAAGAGAGTGCTGAACAGGTGAAGCGCCTTGCGGACGAACACAAGGCGGACAGCCCTCACGGACTGTTCCTCTCACCTAACGATTCCTACTATAGACCTTGGTACCCAAGTTCCATGGACCGCGATGATCCGTCGCAAAGGCGGCTGATCATCTCCCCACTACTTATTGGCTGCGTGACCTACCGCGTATTGCAGGACAAAGACCTTCATCAAGTTGCGTTCGTTTACCACCTAGGACGTAAAGACGGCAGTCCCTGGGGCGCCATAATCGGTGGTAACGACTGCCATCTAAGCCCAGACGAAGTTACGATTTCTCCGTGGGCGGGTGGATTTGCGACCTAGGACTTATGGTGACAGTGCTGGACTGCACTAAACATTCGCTGTCGCCCCTCCCCCACGCCCGGAAATTACGGTGACAGTGCACAAAACATCTGCCCTCCCCCCACGACCGCGGCTGGATCGCGCCGACTTTGTGCACCGTCCCCGCAATCGGGGCTACGCCGCGCTGCTGCGCTGTGTGTGACGCCCTTCCTTCACCTCTTCGATGATCTTCGCGCTGAACGCCTTGAGGTCACCGGGGTTGCGCGAGGTGATGAGGCCCTGGTCGACGACGACCTCCGAATCTTCCCACTTCGCTCCGGCATTGGCGACGTCGGTCTTGATCGACTTGTACGACGTCATCCGGCGACCCTTCGCAATCCCCGTCTCGACCAGCAGCCAGGGCGCATGGCAGACCGCGGCGACGACCTTCTTGGCATCGAACACGCTCTTGATGAATTGAAGCGCCTTGGGCTCGACGCGCAGCAGGTCGGGGTTGATCTGCCCGCCGGGCAGCACGAGCGCGTCATAGTCGGCGGCGGCGGCCTGATCGAGGGTCTTGTCGACCTTGACGGGGCGGCCCCAGTCCTTCTCGTCCCAGCCCTTGATCTCGCCGGGCTGCAGCGAAATGATCTCCACGGCGCGTCGGCCGCCTTCAGCGCGTCGCGCGGGCTTCGAGTTTCGATTGCTCGAAGCCATAGGTGGCCAAAATCGAGATCTTCTTTCCGCACAGTTCCATCTGGGTCTCCTGTGAGCGTGTGGTGATGCCTATCAATCGAACGCTTTCGCATCTCGTTCCTCACGCCCCGCCGCCGAATTGCCTTTGCGGTCGAGCCCTTCCCTCCTAAACTCCAGACCACCACCGATATGGGTTCCGATGGCCCCGGTAGCAGCGGAGTCACCTTATGCCAAAGCCGGAAAGCTTCCCGATCGAGACGATCTTCGTTCCCACAAAATTGAAGAAGACCCTCAATCCCGCCACCGTTGCGGAGATCGCGGAAAGCCTGCTGGACATCGGGCAACAGACCCCCATTTCCATCAGGATCGACGGAGATCGCCTCGTTCTGGTCGAGGGACTGCATCGGCTGGAGGCCTGCAAGGCGCTCGGCGAGACGACCATTCTCGGCGTTCAGGTCCCGGCGGAGCTTGCTCAACCCAAGCCGCTGCTGGCCGAGCGACCCGAAGTCGAGGCGGAGCGCATCAAGATGGCGCGATTGAAGCAGTTGCGTCTGGAAAAGGAGGCCGCGGAGGCATCGACGGGGGCCTCGAGAGGCAGCGCGACGCAAGCGCCGCGCGCAGGCTCGACGAAAGGCCTGCGCGACAATGCGAAGGCATCACCCGTCCGGATGGTGAAAGCGAAACCGAAATCATTGTCGGACTGGATCACGCAGCAGAAGGGCACCGGCAGCCGCTATTGATGGCGGGCTTCGGTTGACGCCGTCATTCCGGGGCGCGCCCGCTCGGGCGCGAGCCCGGAATCCATCGGGCGACAGCACGCGTGGCGCAACGGATTCCGGGTTCGCGCTTCGCGCGCCCCGGAATGACGGTGAGGTCTCACCCACCTTGAATCACAGTTGCAGTGCGCTCAATTTGGACTCGTTCACGTCCTGCTGAGCTCGCCGGGAATCTGCTTCCTGATCTCGGCAAGCGCCTCCAAGGCAATTTCGCAAGATTTGTCGATAAACTCCTCGCCTCGCGGCGTTGCATTGATCACGTTCCTCATCTCGGCCTGATACTGCGCTTTCGCGAGATTCAAGCGGTTCAACGCGGAGGATACCACATGACCAGTGATGGCCGGACATCGTGCGATCTCGCCGAGCGCTGAACGATCACAGACATGGATCGCGGCAAGATCGAAGACGTCGCGCGGCGTGTATGTCGATGCGCGATAGACGAGTTTCTTGGTTGCGATTTCGGCCGGCCGCTCTGCCTTGATGGAACGAGCGCCAAACGTCAGTTCGTACGTCGGATTGTCGATGAACGAGGGTGCGTTCAGGAAATCGATCTCGCCGACATCGCGCAAGATGAGCTTCAGGTACTTGCCCGGCCATTGCCAGCTATCGCAAAGCGACTTCGTCACCGGGTTCGTGTTCGGCGCGAGGTTCTTCAGGACGGAACTGGAATCCAGGAAAATATCGACGTCGTAACTGATCCGATGATAGAGGATCTGCGCTAGCGCAGTGCCGCCACCGAACGTCCAGGCGCCGGCACCCCCTTCGAGACTATCGAGCGCGACCAGCGCCTTCTGCAGCAGCTCTTCCCACCTCGAAGGACGCCATCTCCCTGACCCATCTTTCATTGTCGGACTCCGTGACCTTCCAGGCGTCGATTGCCTTCGATAACTCGTCGAACGTCACGACATGGTCGACAACGAGATTGTGGATGACGGATACATCGACCTCGTCAAACAACGCCTGCACATGCACACGCCATTTTCGTTCGTAGATGTCGCCCTTCAGACAGGCCAGCAGAGTGTCCTCGTCGATGCTGTAAGGCATCGGCGTGTTGATCGTCGTCACGGCGGCAGTCAGGTTCTCGAACGCATCCTTCAACATCCTCGCAATATGGGGCTATTCGGAGAAAGCCTCAACCGGCGCCGGCGCGTCCTCAATCAAAGGCTCGGGGACGCCTCTGTAATCTGTTGAAAATGCTCACTTTTGCTTCTGATACGACCCGGCCTGTGCGCGCGACGCTAGATGCAGCCTCGTCCCGTCGCTCCCGCAGGACAGCCGCGATTGCCTGGACCGCGGCCGTCTCGCCCTCACCGATCAACCCGCGCGTCTCACGCCGCCTTCGCCTGCTCCGGCGTGGCCGTCTCCATCGCGCGCATGTAGAGGTCGAGCAGGCTTTCGCGCTCGTCGCGCTCGTTTTTGTCTTCCTTGCGCAGCTTGATGATCTCCTTGAGGATCTTCACGTCGAAGCCCTCGCCCTTGGCTTCCGCGAAGACTTCCTTTTTCTGCTCGCTCAACTCCTGCATTTCCGTGTCGAGGTTCTCGATCCGCTCGACGAAAGACCGGATCTTGCCGCCGGGAATGGTGATGTCGGACATGGTGCCTCTTTGCTGACTGAGGTCGCGAAAATGACCGCAAAGACATGACCAATGTGTTAACCTCGCCGCCGCGCGGGGCTATCGCATGTGAGAGCTTTCCCCTGCGGCCATCCTTCGAGACGCCCGCTTTAGGCGGGCTCCTCAGGATAGGGACTGAATGCGTGGCACCAGTCTCAACGGGCACTGACGCCCGTTAGCCTCATCCTGAGGAGGCGCGTAAGCGCCGTCTCGAAGGACGAGGCGTGCGCGCAGGCCGCCACAACAAATCATATGCAATAGCCCCCGCTGCGCAAACGCGCGTTCCACACCGTTGAGATCTGCGCCCGGCCTTGCGCGGCAATCTCGACGCGACGGCTGCGCTGCCCGGCCTGCTGCGCGTTTTATCATCGCCGCCCCGCCGCAACTTTGTGCGCGACATGGCTGGAAACGGTCTGGCGCAATGATCTATGTGTTGGCCACGCGGCCCGGTGATCGACACCGCGCGTCGTGATCTAGGACGCGACATCGCCGGGTCGCGTTCAAGGGGCGCGTGGGATGGCGCTCGCGGAATGGAGCAAGCGAAAATGCTTGAGCAGGATTACGACACGATCATCATCGGCGGCGGTTCCGCCGGCGCGACCCTCGCCGCGCGGCTCAGCGAAGACCCCTCGCATCGCGTGCTCTTGCTCGAAGCCGGGCAGGATTTGCGCACGGCGACCACGCCCGAGCATATCCGCATCCCGAACCCGATGCGCGCGATCGGCGATGACGACTTCCGCTGGCCGAAGCTGCTGGCACGGCGCACCGAGCGGCAGGAACCGCTGCTGCTCTGGCGCGGCCGTGCCATGGGCGGCAGTTCGACCATCAACGGCCAGATCGCGATACGAGCCGTCCCCGATGATCTCGACCGCTGGGCGGACGCGGGCTGCACCGGCTGGTCCTGGGACGCGATGCTGCCGTTCTTCTGCAAGCTCGAGACCGACAAGAATTTTCCCGATGCACCTTATCACGGCGACCGCGGTCCGATCCCGGTCTACCGCGCGCCTGTTCCGGACTGGGGCAATGTCGACCGGGCGCTGCGGTCCTCGGCGCTCGCGCTGGGCTATGGCTGGTGCGAGGACCACAACGCCCCTGATGGCACCGGCGTCTCGCCCTATGCGATCAACAGCGAAGCGGGCCTGCGCATCTCCACCAACGACGGCTATCTGGAGCCGGCGCGCGGCCGCGCCAACCTGCACATCGTCGGCAACGCGCTGGTCGACACCCTCGTGTTCGAGGGCAACCGGCTGCATGCCAGCGGCGTCCGCGTGCGCGTCGACGGCCAGTCCTGCACGCCGCGCGCCGCGCGCGAGGTGATCCTCTGCGCCGGCGCGATCCATTCGCCGGCGATCCTGCAACGCTCCGGCATCGGCCCCGCCGCGCTGCTGGAGCGGCTCGGCATCTCCGTCCGCGCCGACCTGCCGGTCGGCGAGAACCTGCTGGACCATCCGATCGTCAACGCGCTGCTGCATCTGCGCGACGACCGCCAGGTCTCGACGCTGATGCACCGGCACACCAATTGCTGCCTGCGTTATTCCTCCGGCCTTGCCGGCGCCGGTGACAACGACATGATCATGATCGCAGGTAACCTCGCCCGCACGCCGCAGGCGCTGGCCGTGGTCTCGCTGGGACGCATCGCGGTCTCGGTCTATCAGGCGTTCAGCCAGGGCCACGTCCGCATCACCACGACCGACCCCGAGGTCGACCCTGCGGTGGAGGAACGCATGCTGTCCGACCCGCGCGATCTCGAGAGGATGCGCGACGGCGTCCGCCGCCTGCGCGAGATCTGCCTGCAGCCTGAGGTGACCGAGATCGCCTCCCGCGTCGACTACGGCAACAGCGGCCGCTCCATGGACGCGTCGTTCAGCGACGCCGAGCTCGACGACTGGCTGTTCGCCGAGTGCAGCGACGCCCAGCACGCCAGCGGCACCTGCCGCATGGGCGCAGCCTCCGATCCGCGCTCCGTCGTCGATCCCGACTGCAGGGTGATCGGCTGCACGGGCCTGCGGGTGATCGATGCCTCGATCATGCCGGAGGTGCCGCGCGCCAATACGCACCTGACCACGGTCGCCATCGCCGAGCGCATGGCGGAGCGGTTGAGGAACACGTCGATTTCGTACGGCGAATGAGCGCCGCGTCATCCACCTCTTCTGTTCTTTGCGCGTTCAGGAACTTGAGCCGGTCATTCGATTTGTATGACCATGCGCAACCTTCCTGTCCTGATCATCGTCCTCGCCATCATCGTTCTCGGTGCCGCCAGTGTGCTGTCGCTCCCGACCAGGGAAGCCGATGCCGCCCGCCCCGTCACGACGGAGCAGGCCGCCGCCGATGCCGGCGCCACCGTGCTGCCGACCGACCCCAAGCTGAGCATCGAGCCGAAATAGGCGCGTGATGAGCGAGGATGCACGCTGGATGGGCGAGGCGCTGCGCGTGGCAAGCTCCGAGGGAACCGATCCCGCGCTGAGCCCGATCGGCTGCGTCATCGTGCTGGATGGGCGCGTGCTCGCGGCCGAGCGCAATCATGTCGCCGAGCATCACGATGCCGTCGCCCACGCCGAGATCGAGGCGATCCGAGCCGCGGGCGCGGCGTTCGAGAACGGCGAGATCCGCGGCGCCACGCTCTACACCACGCTGCAGCCCTGCGGCATGTGCACCATGGCATCGATCTGGTCGAAGGTTTCGCGCATCGTCTACGGCGCCGGCCGCGACGACGTCCACAAGATGTATTTCGAGGCGCGGCACGTCGACACGCTCGACTTCGTCGCCAAGGCCTATCGCGATGATCTCACGATCGAAGGCGGTGTCCTGCGGGAGGAATGCGCCCGGCTCTATTACCGGCCCTGGGACAAGGTGCCGGAGAGCGAGCAAGGCAACATCTGAAAATTGTGCCTTGCCAGTAGCCCGGATGGGCGAAGCGGCATCCGGGATTGCTGTCTACGGAACGTCCCGGATGTCGCTTCCTTCATCCGGGCACCGTCGTCAGCGTGGCGGCCCTACCACCAATACGGCCAGCGCCAGCCCTCGTAGCGCACATAGGACGGCACCAGCGGCGGGCCGTAGGGATCGACCTTGTCGTCCTCGGGGCGATAGCGGTAACGCGGAACGACGTTGTAATCCCACGGCGTCGGCCGCAGCACGGGCGCCGTGATGATCAGGCGCTCCTGGGGTGCGCGAACCACGACGGCTTTCCGCGTCCGGGCTTCAGCACCCGATGTTTCGAGGCTGCCTAGCACCAGGGCGGTTCCGAGCGCACAGGCGGCGGTCATTCTTGTCATGCATTGGTCTCCTTCGCCGCGAGAGTGCAAAAGGACAAGGAGCAAGGCAAGCAAATTTCGCGCGAGCTATTCTGCGGCCATCCTTCGAGACGCCCGCTTGAGCGGGCTCCTCAGGATGAGGGCGGAGTGTGCTGCGCCAGTTGCAACAAGCGCCGGCGCTTCCCAGCCTCATCCTGAGGAGACCGCGAAGCGGTCGTCTCGAAGGACGAGGCGCGCGCTCAGACGCTTCAGCGCGCAGAACCTGCCCCGCGGGATCACCCCTCGCGCTCGCCGTTCAACAGCGCGAGCGCGCGCGGCACCTGGGCACGGTCCTCGACCAGCACGTATTCCTGCCGCTGCAGGCTGGCGCCGCTCGCGACCACGATCGACCGCTTCGGGCAAAGGCCAAAGCATCCGGTCATGACCAGCTTGGCGGGCTTGAGGCCATCAGGCCTCCGCGCCTTCAATTCGGATTTCAGCGCGCGACCGACATCGCGGCCTTCGTCGCTGCGCTTGAGACATTTGCGGCAGACCAGCACCGGCGCCGCGCGCTTGGGGCGCACGAGCATCGGGTTTAGGGATTTCGAGAGTTTTTCGGGCATTGAGGACCTGTATGAGACATCAGCTCATATAGGCACGGAACCTCGATCCTGCGGCGCGCGCGAGACATGTTGGGCCCGCGTTTTCGCTGCCCTACTCCCGCGCCCGGCGCAGCGCCTCCTGCAGCTTCATCCGCTGCTTGTCCCAGCGCTCGTGTTCCGCTTCCGCACGGTCGTCCAGCGCGGCGCGCTCGGCCTCGATCGCCTCCGCCCGGGAGTCGTGCTCCCGTCGTGCCTTCTCCAGCGCCGCCTCGGCGACAGCGACCGCCTTGTCGCGGCGGGCGCGCTCCCTGGCGCGGGCGGCCTCCTCCTTGGCGCGCGCGGCCTCGCGCCGCCGCTCCTCCTTTTCGAACGCGGCTGCGGCCTTGCGGGCTGCCTGTTCGTCGCTCTTGCCGGATGATGTCTTCGCGGCCTTGGCGGGACGCTTCGCCGATCGCGCCTTGCTCTTCGGCTGCGTCTTGGGTTGTTTCTTGCGCCTGCTTCGGGGCTCGGCGTCGTCATCGCCGAGATCGGTCGGCAGTGCGGCGCTTTCGCTGAACGCGCCGTCCGAGCCGACCGGGCGCCTGAGCACGACCCCCGGCTTCGCCATGGTCGCCGCGACCACGTCGGGGTCGTCGGTTTCCTTCGCCGCGCCCTGGTGGAACAGGTTGGAGCTGGCGCCCCAGGCCTCGAGCGCTGCCTTCATCGAGGGTGCGGCAATGGCCTGGTCGTAGAAGCCGAGCGAGGTCTGGTAGGTCTTCAGCTTTCGTTTCGGCTTGGCCGGCATGTCGTCCTGCAGGTGACTACGAACGTTCGATCAACGCATCATACCCTTTCTCGCTGAACGCCAGCAGACAAAACCCGTGCCCGAACGGATCGGCCAGCATCGCGATCCGCCCATAGGACGCATCGCGCGCCGGCGCCTCCAGGATCGCGCCGGCGCCAAGCGCACGCGCGACCGCGGCATCGACATCCTCGACGACGACGTCGATATGCATCGGCGTCCAGTGTCGCTCGTAGCGGCGGTGGTCGTCGCCGGCGCCTATCGTGCCGGCCTGCTTGGTCAGGAGATAGACCGGCGCGGGCCAGCCGAGCAGCTCGACGAAATCAGTGCCGAAGCGGCGGCCGACGCTGAGGCCGAAGGCGGCGGTGTAGAAGCGCGTGGCTTGCGCCACGTCGGGGACGTCGCTGTTGAGCAGGAATGTCATGGCGGGCTCGTAGCGGATTGCGCGGCGAGCCTAGCCGGGATGGCGCGCAGCGCAATCCGGGATGATGCCGCACGCCCGGATTTCGCCAAGCCTGCCATCGGGCCGCGCTTCGCGCCGATCCGTTGGCATCTCCGGCCTACACACTCCGCCCGGGCTCCTCGCGGTCGAGCATGCCATCATGCCCGTGTTTTGCCCGACGCCGCAAGCCTCTCTTCGGCTCTACCGAAATGCGAGCTTTATCAACGACATCTCTACTGTGCATGGGGTTGTTTTCGCAAAATCGCCCCGGCGGCCTCATTGGGCTCTCAGGCTGAGGATGTAGGCCGACAGCGCATCGGCCTGCTGCGGCGAGATCACGAGGTTCGGCATGGTCTGGTGGCTGGTGCGCCAGAACACCTTGAGCGAGAGCGCGGTGGTGCCGCTGCGGTCGGCGATGGACTGGAAGCTCGGAGCCTCGTCGAAAAATCCCGTCATGTGCGGCTCGACGGCGTGACAGCTTTCACACCACGCCTCGGCCAGACGATGTCCTTCGGCCACGGCGCGCGGACCGGACCGCGGCGCCCCCGCGGCGGAGTGAATGATGCCCAGGAGGAACAGCACCGACAACGCGATCAGGACGATCAAGCCGAGATAGATTCGTACGCCGTGCGACATCGCCATTCCCCGCTGTTGCCTCGAGGCGCATCGAGCGTAGGTCGGACGCAGAGACTGAAGTTGATCTGCGTCAAGCGAGCGTGGGGGCTGGTTCGGATCTTCGTCGCGCCGTTTCGGTGATATCGCACCGGCAGCGATCGCAGGGCTGCAGCTTTCCCTTGCTTTCCGCGATTGCGCCCCTACGGTCGCGCCGCGAACGAAGCCCGAGACGAGTCCCAATGACCGACACGATGAAATGCCCAGTCTGCAACTCCGAGCACGCCTATCAGGACCGCGATCTCTGGGTCTGCCCGGAATGCGGTCACGAGTGGAGCGGTGCGGCGGAAGCCGCGGCTGACATCGCGCAGGACGCCGGCGTGCGCGATGCCAACGGCAATGCGCTCGCTGATGGCGACAGCGTCATCGTGCTCAAGGATCTCAAGGTCAAGGGCTCCTCCTCGGTGGTGAAGGGCGGCACCAAGGTGCGCAACATCCGCCTGCAGGACGCCAGCGACGGCCACAACATCGCCTGCAAGATCGACGGCATCGGCGCGATGAACCTGAAGTCGGAGTTCGTGAAGAAGGCCTAGCCCGCGCTTAGCTCTGCCGCTGCGCCAGATAGAATCCGCAAAGCACCGTCACGAGTCCTGCGGCCTGCAGCATGGTCGGCGGCTCGCCGAGCAGCAGCCAGCCGGTGAGCAGCGTCAGTGCCGGCACGCAGGCCGGAAACACCGCCGCACGGGCAACGCCGAGGCGCTGCACCGAGACGGCGTAGAGATAGAGCGCGGCGGGCCCGGCGAGCACGCCCTGCGCCAGCGCCTGGATCGCATTCTCGCTCACGCCGATCGCCGCGACATGGGCGAGACCAACGGTTGCGATGTAGACCGGCAGCAGCAGCAGCGACAGCACGTTGATCACCAGCGCAGCCGACACGGCCGAGACGCGCCAGTGGCGCAGGGCTGCGCCGAAGCCTGCGAACATCAATCCGGTCAGCACGAAGATCAGATCGCCGAGCACGCCGTCGGGCCCGATATGGCCGATCGATTCCGCGCCGATCACACCGAGGCCGCCGACGATGACGATCGCACCGGCCAGGCGCGAGGCGGAGATGTGCTCCTTCAGCAGCAGCGCCGCGAGCAGCAGGCCGCCGAGCGTCGCGCAGGAGGGCTGGATCACGCTGCCATGGCCGAGTGGCACGAACAGGAAGCCGGTGTAGGAGATCAGCGACATCACGGGGCCGCCGAGCACCATCAGCACGAGGCCCCTGTTCCAGCCGATGCCGCAGAGATCGGAGATGCCGGCGCGGAACACCAACGGCAGGAACACGAGTCCCGACCAGACATAGCGATGCACCAGCAGATCGACCGGCGTGAAGCCGACCTTGAGGCCGTGCCGCGTGGCGGCAAAGCCGAACGCCCAGAACAGCGCCGCGGCAAGCCCGCAAGCGACGCCGAGCAGTGCCGGCGCCGTATCGTTGTTCTGAGAGAGAGCGCCGGCGCGGCTCGTGCGCTGATCCATGGGCTCAAGCCTTATGGCAGCGCCTATATCGGCTCAACCCACGCGGTTGCAGGGCTGGCAAGCGGCGGTGATGTTCGGGCTTCAGCGCAGCGCCGGGTGTCGCTCAGAAAAATCCGGGGCTGAGATCGAGGCCGTAGGTCAGGCTCAGCACGAACACGAACAGGACGGCGGCTGCGCACAAGGCGGCTTGCTTGAGAATGAACGCACGCGGCGAGGTGGTGACGGTAGCGGCTTTCTGCGCAACGGGCATGACGCCTCCAATATGACTTCAAAAATTGCCGCAACGATGCGGCAGCCGCATCTGGCAACGCGACATGCAAATCAACTGTTAAAAGGATCACACCCGTTATGAACCGGGATACATCTCCGGCACATTCACGCGAACTTGTTCGCGGCCGGTTTCTCGATCAGCGCGTCGAGCTCGCGCAGCGCGCAAGCAGCCTTGATGTCGCTCACTTGAGGCAGGAGGCCCCGCATTTCCGCGGAGCCCGCTGCCGTTCAAATTGTCAGCCTAGCGCGCCGCGCCGATCGTGGCGGTCTTCACCTTGCGAGGGCTGAGCACGCTCACCTGATGGGCCGAGGCGAGCGTGGTGGGCGCTGCGGTCTGCTGCTCGACATGCGCGGCACCGAGGACGCGAACCTGCAAGGGCGAGACCGGAAATCCATGGGTCTCGTAAGTCGGCAACTCGGCGGCAAAAGCCGCGGTGCTGCCCGCGATCGCCAGGATGGCGGCGGCGATCGACAAAGTCTTCTTGTTCATTGTGATGCTCCAGTGGAAGTGCTGGAACCAATTTAGGTGCGCTTTGCTGCATTGCGACATGTTTTGTTGCATTGCAACAGCGCGTGCGCTGCATGGCGATATGTTTAATGCGTATAAGGCGTTGATCGAATCACGGCTGCCCGCGACATGACGGCTTTAGGACAGTGTTCAGCAACCGAGCACGCTGGCTCAGTCATCGACGAGACAGACCTGCAAGACTGGATGGTCGCCACGCATGTCGGGCAAGAAGTGATGCCCCCTACTCCGCTGTCGATGCAGTCGAACCACCCTATTTCAACGCCGTCGCCAGCGACTGCAGCTTTGCGACGAGATTGATACCAAGCGCTTGGATGATCTCGATGATCGCCAGCGCGATTCCGGCTGCGATCAGGCCGTATTCGATTGCGGTGGCGCCGGATTCATCGACGAGGAATTCAAGGCATTTGCATTTCAAATTCACAATCGCGTCCTTCCCAACTCTTGCCGGAACGCCGGCAAGCGAGAAATGAACCACCACAATCCAAGATTGAGTAAACCCGATCGCTTCAAGTTGACGACAATGGACGCCGCTTTTGCTTGCCGTCCTTCGAAACGCCGATGGAACCCGCGTTGCACCTCGGCAACACCCCCCGCGAAAAGCCTGTTTCCGCCGATTTACGCCATTGCGCTGCCACACCGTCCTCCGAACAATCGAGGCGCTGCGTGCCTTTCCGTGCAACACTGTTCTTGCATCATCACTGTTCCGACAGAGCGTGTCCGAACAGAACCGTTTGGAGGCAGGGATCATGAACGATCGGCGGTCTCTTCTGGTGGCGGTCGCGTGCCCCTCGGCCGTTGTGGCCGGCTGGCTGGCGCTCTCCCTCTCCGCCTATGCCCCTATCCTCGTCGAAAACACCGGCGCCAACGCGGCTGCCGTGTCCCGCGCCAAGGATCTCAGCCGGTTCGACCTCGCCGACGTGCCGCGTGCTGCGATGATCGAGGACGGCATCGCCTTGACCGCCGACATCGCAGCTGCCGTCGCCACGGCGCCGGCCCCGACCATCACTGAAACGTTGCCCGAGCCGCAACCCATCAAGCTCGCCTCGGCTGATCCGGTGCTGATCCTGCCGGCGGAGGCGCCGCCCGCGCCGCAGTTGCAGATTTCGCCTGAACCAGAGCCCATCGTCAGTGAGGCTCCCCCAGTTGCAGCGCCAGCGACTATCAAGCTCGCCTCTGCCGATCCCACCGAGATCGTGACGACGCAAGAACTGTCCCCCGCGGCGATCGCGACCGGCCCCGTCACACCTGTGAGCAAGGCATCACCGCCGGCCGACACCGTCGCCGTGCTCGACGAATGCTTCGTCATGGATGCCTGCATCGACCGCTATCTCTGGGCGCTCTATCAGCGCACCGCGAAAGAGGACTCGATCAAGGTCCAGGAGCGCCGCGCCGTTACCGTCAAGCGCAAGGGCAAGACGGTCACGGTGATGCGCAGCTTCACCAAGCTCGTCGATCAGGATTTCGGCTGGAAGGATCCGAAGGCGGCCGAGCATGCCGGCATGTCGATGATGGACTACGTCATCGGCGGCATGGACAAGGGCTTCAAACGGAAGCTGTTCCGCACGTTGCTCGCCGCAGAGGCCGCCGGCCTCTCGCCCGGAATCACCAGCGCGTTCCGCGACGATTACCGCCAGTCGATCGCGAGCGGCCTGAAGGCCGCCTCCGACCGGTCCTATCACGGCGGCAGCACGCGCGGCGGCTACGGCCACGGCATGGCGGCGGACATCGTCAGCACCCAGGGTAATAACCGCGCGCAGCGCTGGGTCTCGACTGAAATCCTGTGGAAGTGGGTCGACGCCAACGGCAAGGCGTACGGCATCGGCCGGCCCTATCTCGGCCGCGATCCGCCGCATGTCGGCCCGGTCGACGGCGCCGAATACATCTCGAAGCGCGGCACGGGTGAGCGCAAGGAAGTCGCCAGCGCCAAACCGAAGAAGTCGCGGGCTGTCGCGAGCGCCAAGCCGCCAAAGGCCCAAAAGGCCCAGGCCGCGCGCGAGCAGAAGAGCCCGGCCAAGCCACAGAAATCGGCGCAATCGACCGGCAAGCGCGCCATCTGAGGACGTTACGTTCCGCGTCCCGGCAGCGGCACCAGCCGCATCTCGGCCGTGCCGGCGTCCTGTGTGCGCACCAGCACCGCAAAGACCGTTTCGACCGCAAGCCGCACCGCGGCCTCGATCGCCTCGCCCTTGGCCAGATGCGCGGCGATCAGGCCGGTAAGGAGATCGCCGGTGCCAGAGGGGCGGATCGGCAGGCGCGGCGTCGCAAAGCGCGACAACTGCCCCGCGGCACACAGGATGGTCTCCACCTGCCCTTCCGGCGTATCGGCGAGCGTGCAGCCGGTCGCGACCACGTCGATGCGGCCGCTCACCGCCAGCGCCGAACAGGCCGCACGCAGGTCCTGCGCATCCATGATCGTGAGGCCTGAGAGCAGCTCGAGTTCGAACTGGTTCGGCGTGGTGAGGTAGGCTGCCGGCAGCAGCCGGTGCCGGACCACGTCCAGAATGCCGTCGGCGACATAGACGCGGCCGTCATCGCCGATCACGGGGTCGCAGAGATAGACGAGCCTGGAATTCCGCGTGAGTGCCCGCTCCACGAAATCGGCGATCGCCGCGGCGTTGCCTGGCGAGCCGAGATAGCCGGTGACGAGCACGGCGGCCTCGTCGACCAGGCCGCGCTCCTCCACACCGGTCAGAAGATCGGCAACGAGTTCGGTCTCCAGCACCCGCCCGCGCAGGCTCGGATAGCGCGGATGGTTGGACAGCAACGTCGTCGGCACCGCCACAACGTTCACGCCCTCCGCCTGGATGGCATAGACGGCCGCGCTGTTGCCGACATGGCCGTGGACCACCTGGCTTTGAATGGAGATGACGAGCATGGAGGAGGTCCGTAAGGAGAAACATCAGACGATGCAAGAGTAGCCCGTCTCAGCCCCGAGAGCACGCAGCGCCCGCACGTCAGCGTCGTGCCAGATCGCCGAGATAGGCGCAGAACATGTCGGCCAGCCCGTCGGCATGACGCGCGATCTCGGCCTCACTGCGCGGCGTCTCCGAAAACCGCTTGCCGACCTCGCTCAGCGTCGTCTTGATCAGCTCGCCGGCAAGCACACGGGTTGCCGCCGAGGCTTTGGGCAGCGCCTCCCGCATGAACGCCGCGATGATTCCCTCACCGGCGGCCCGCGCGTCCTGCGCTTCGGGCGCGTCGCGATAGAGCGGCGCTGCATCGGCGAGCGCGCCGCGGATCGCGGCCTCCTCGCACTCGGACAGAATGAAGGCATGCACCAGCGCGCGCAGCCGCACCGGCGGTGGCTTCGCCCGATCTTCGAGGATGCCACGCAGCAGCTCGCTCGTTTGCCGCCACTCGTCGCTCTGGAGACGGAACAGGATCGCGGCCTTGTTCGGAAAATATTGATAGAGCGATCCGACGCTCACCCCGGCCCGCTCCGCCACCCGCGCCGTGGTGAAACGCTGCGCGCCCTCCTTCGTCAGAACCTGAACAGCGGCATCGAGGATGGCCGCGACAAGCTCGCTGGAGCGGGCCTGTTGCGGCTGTTTTCGTGAAGAAATTGAACGGCTTCGACGCTCGGCCATGGCTCACGTGGCGAATGCGAATAGGAAATGCGACGAATTAGTCGTATTTCACGCGGCACGCAAGCAAGCGTTTCTCTTCGAGTCTGGAGACCCAAATGACCACACCAACCATCACATCGCTTGCGCCGCTGCTGGAGCGCCTGTTCGACGAGGCCGAGGCAGCAAATGGCGCAACGCTGGCCGCCGTCGCGGATTTGTCCGGTGCCGACCGGGCACGCTTGATGCGGAGCAAGACCGATTATCGCGACCTCTACGGACGCCTGAAGGACGCGCCCCTCGCGGTCTCGCGCGAGACTGGACGCCTGCTCTACATGCTGGCACGCGCCTCCCGCGCCAGGACCATCGTCGAGTTCGGCACGTCGTTCGGCGTCTCGACACTGCACTTCGCCGCAGGCCTGCGCGACAATGGCGGAGGCCACCTCATCACCAGCGAGTTCGAGCCGTCCAAGGCGGCGCGGGCACGGGAAAATCTCGCCGCCGGCGGCTTGATCGATCTCGTCGAAATCCGCGAAGGCGATGCGCTGAAGACGCTCAGCGTCGATCTGCCCGATAGCATCGATCTCGTGCTGCTCGACGGCGCCAAGGCACTCTATCCGGAGATCCTCGACCTGCTGGAAGGCCATCTCGGACCGGGCGCGATCATCGTCGCCGACAACGCCGACGACAGCCCGGATTATCTGGCGCGCGTGCGCGCCCCCGGCAGCGGCTACATGTCCACACCCTTCGCCGAAGACGTCGAGCTCTCGGTGCGGATCGGCTGACACTGCACTGTCCGTTGTCCAGCCGGTGTCGCAGCTTCGTCACTTACGGATGATATTCGCCGTCAGCGAAGAGTCTGTTCATGATTGACCTTGGCTGTCGCGCAGCATCTTTCACCCGTTGAGAGACTCATGACCCCAGCTTTCAACGCCTACGCGGCACTCGCGCTCGCCATCGTGTTCGAGGTCACCGCGTCGGCGTTGTTGCAGCAGTCGGCGCAATTCACCCGTCCGTGGCCGACACTGGGGATGGTCCTGCTCTACGTCGCCTCGTTCTATGCGCTGTCGGTGGCGATCCGGGTTGTTCCATTGAGCATCGCCTATGCGATCTGGGGTGGGGTCGGCATCATCCTGACCGCCACCGTGTCCTTCGTGTTGTTCCGCCAGATCCTGGACGCCGCAGCCTTCGTCGGCATTGCCCTGATCGTATCGGGCGTCGTGGTCATCAACTTGTTCTCGGAGACCAGTGTGCGTTGATGCCGGGAGCCGGCTATTGGGTCTGCACGGGCTTTGCCGGACGCGGAGCGGATCGTGCGGGCTTTTTGGGCCTGACCGCAGTGCGCGGCGACGGCTCGTCAACGGACTGCAGATAGGCGGCGAGCGACTTGGCGGAGTCCGCGCTGGTCGCGTAATGGTCCTTCAGGAACCAGGTCAGCGTCAGGCTGAAGCGCCCCTTGGCAAGGCCGCGCGGGCTGCGATGGCAGGTCGCGCAGCCTTCAGCGAACAGCTTAGCGGCCGGCTTGCCGGCGTCGAGGTTTTGCGCGGCGGCAACTGTCGCCGTCATGACAGCGGCGGCTGCAACAGCAATCACGAGCACGATCCGGTCGCGCCCCGATTGAAACAGCGGTATCAAATGCCGTCCCGTCTTTCGGTCACGCAGCCAACAGTTGATCGAACTCCGGTGGTGCGTAAGCCTTGCCGTCCTGGTCGGTGATGACGACTTGCCAACCCTCGCTCGCCCACACCTTCGCTTTCGCTACGATGAGCAGCCGGCTCTCGCGGGCGAAACTGTACTTCGCGTTGTCGCGTTCTGCGATCATTTTGTAGGCCAATTCGCATCCCCTTGCGTCGCCCTGCACCCGCCCTCCTCGTGGCAGCGGGCTTTGGCGGCAATTCGCCGGGAGCGTGGCAATTTGGTGCCATCCGCAGGCATGGCGCCGATGATCGGCGCTGGCGACCGGCGTCGAAGGAACCGAATCGTGCCTTCCGCAGCCCCCTAGTGCATGCGGATGATGTGAGGGCGGCCGAGATCGATCAGCCCTTGCACCGCGGACAGGCGGTCGTCGAGGGCTGCGATGGTGAGCAGCAGGTTGTTGCGGCGCTCATCGAGCAGGCCCATCTCGGCGCCGCTGAGCTTGGCGCCCATCCGCTCCCTATGAATCCCCTCGAGGGATTCGCGCAGCCCCGCAATCAGGCCGCTGAGTTGCCTGGCCTCCTTCGTCATCGAACGCTTCGCGACATTTTGGCGGCGCGTCTCTGCCTGGCTCTGTTTCATGTCATCCTCCCGTGCCCCGCTGCCCCGAGTGGATGCTTACACCTTTGGGTCGACATGTTACGATCGATGAAATCTGCCAGCGAAGAACTATCTTAAATTGTAGAAGCCCCGCCGAGTGATGAAAAGCCCGGCACCAAGGCCGGGCTTTCCAATGCAATGCTAGTGCTTCTGATGTCCGCCCCCGGGGCCGCCCGCCGGGGCGCCGCCGCCACGGGGCGCAGAATTGATATGCGGGACACCGCCCCCGCCGACGTGCGGCGTTGCAGGCGCGGCAGCCCGTGGCGCCGGCATTTGCGCACGAGCATTCATCGGCGAACCACGGCTCACGTTTGGCTGGGCGACATGCGGCATCGCCGGACGCGCGGGAGGCGCGGCCGATATGCGGGGCGCTTCATGCGCGCGGGCCATCGGCTGCGCACGCACCGGAGCGCGGGTCGCCGCCCGCTCGTGCATCATGCGGGCCTGCGCATCGCGCGGATTGCGGCTCTGCACGTTGGTCCGTTCTTGCACGATGCGCTCGTTTCGTCCAGCGCGGGTCCGGTCGGACATCACAGCGTCGCGCTTCGCGATCGCAGCGTCGCGTTTCGCAATCGCTCCATCGTGCTGCATGGTCGCGGCGTCACGCCTCGAAATCGCGGCAGCGCCCTTGCCGCGCACGCCGCTGCGTTCGAGCGCAATCGCGGCATCGCGCGTTGCCGTACGGCCGATGCGAGCCGCACGCGGATCAAGCGTCATCCGCGTCGCGACGCGCTCGTGCGAGGTCCAGTAATTATTCCAATAGGCGTGGCGGCGATAGAAAGGACGGCTTGCGTAGTGGCTGGACCAGTATGAGGTCAGCACGAAGGGGACCACGGGAACGTCGATCTCATCGACATAGTCCGGGAGATAGACGTAATGATTGCGGAACAGATATTCGAGATATTGCGACGACACCCAGCCGCGGTCATCGGAGAAGCTGACATCGCACCAGGCGTTGCCGCGCAGGCAGCCATGGATGTTGACGCGGGCGCCCTCGGGGACGCGATCGACAAGGGGAAAGCCCGGACCTGGCCCGGCGCGCAATCCGGTCGAGACGGTGACAATGCCTGGCGCGGCCAGCGCGGCCGTCGGGGCCAGCAACAATGCTGCAACGAGAGCGGTTCTGAACTTCATGGCGGAGTCCTCCTTTGAAAGGCGGAACGCGCCAGCAGAACAGGCGTTCCGCGTACGGCGCGCCGTCGATCGAAAGATTGAGAGTCACGCCCGCGCGCGGTTCAATGTTCATCCGCCGTTCATCGGTGCACCGCGCATGGCGCGCCGAAGGACCGTCAGTTGACCTGCAACATGAACGCATCGAAGTATGACGCAAGCCCGGTAAAGTCGGAGAGCGGCAGCACGTTCGCGATATACTGGTCCGGCCGCACCACGACCACGCAGCCGGCTTTCCGATCGATGCCGCGCATCGTGAAAATGTCCTGGCCGCTCTTGAGGTCCGGACAGAACATCTTTTCGTAGTCGCGCAAACCATACCGCCCCTTGCGCGGCAGCAGCAGCGACGGCATCGCCGCGACGTCGAGCTCGCGATGATTTTGCTGAAAGACCGCCCGGAAATCGATCACGCTGTCGATGTCGGCGCCAGCGGGGGTGAATCGCTTCAGCGGAGATTCCAGGGCTTCCGTGAGGAAGTTGCACAGCGCGCGAATGGCGGAGCCTGCGGCCGCAGGATCTTCGGCCCGCGAAAACGCGTAGATCCGGAAGCGGCCATCAGCCTGCGCAGCGTGGCCGAGATGAACAGGCTTGGCATCCGCCAGCCGGATCACCGGTGCGGAATGAAAGCGCTTGCCGATGACGAGGCCTTGCGCGAGGTGCTGATGCGAGGCTTCGCCGGTGAGGATCGACGGCGTGTAATGTGTCGCCGTGCCCGCGGTGTAGCGGCCGTGCCTGACGAAATAATCCTGCGTTCCGGCGGCATCGGCGCCGCCCGCTTTCGCTGACGACGCCAAAATCCCCGCCCACTCGCGATCGAAATCGATCAGCTCTTTCGCAACCGCCTGACGCTCCGCCGAATAGGAATGCAACAGGTGTGGAGCACACTGCTTCCGCAGGACGCCGGCAAGTTTCCAGCCGAGATTGAAGGCGTCCTGCATCGAGACGTTCATGCCTTGCCCGGCCTTGGGGCTGTGGGTATGGCAGGCATCTCCAGCGATGAAAATACGCGGCAGGCGAGATGCGATGTCGGCCTCCGGCACGTCGTCGAACTTGTCGGTGAGACGCTGGCCGATCTCGTAGACCGACCACCAGGCGATCTCCTTCACTTCCAGCGTATGCGGCATCAGTATCCGCTGCGCTTTCGCAATCACATCGTCGGCGGTGATGTTGCGGTTGGCGACGCGCTCGCCGACATCGAGCTTGGCGAGCTCGACATAGATGCGGACCATGTAACCGCCTTCGCGCGGGATGATCAGCAGGCTGCCGTCCTTCGCCGACTGGATCAGGGACTTGAAGCGGATGTCCGGAAAATCGGTCACCGCCAGCACGTCCATCACGCCCCAGGCGTGGTTGGCGGAATCGCCGTGCAGCTCTCGCCCGATCGACTTGCGCACCATGCTGCGCGCACCGTCGCATCCGACGACATAGCGCGTCTTGATCGTTTCGATCTTCCCCTCGTTCGCAGCATCGAGGCGTTCCAGATGCACGGTCACCGCAGGATCCGCGGGACCTGCCTCCGGATCGACCTCGAGGTCGACCAGGCGGCGGCTGTAATGAGGTTCGAGCTTGGCCGGCGATTTGCGCATGACCTCGAGAAAGCCGTCATGGATGCGCGCCTGGTTGAGGATGACGTGCGGGAATTCCGACAGCCCGTCCTCGACGTCCTGCACCCTGCCGCTGCGGACGATGGTCTCGGGCTGCCGCTCGTCTGGCTTCCAGAAGGTGGTCTCGTTGACCCAATAGGCCTCCTTCATCACACGCTCGCTGAAGCCGTAGGCGTGGAACATTTCCATGGTCCGGCAGGCGATGCCGTCGGCCTGACCGACCAGCAGGCGTTCCGGCTTCTGCTCGACGATGCAGGTCTTGATATCCGGAAATTGCGCAAGCTGGGCGGCGAGCGTGAGGCCCGCAGGGCCACAGCCGACGATGAGGACATCGACCTCGTCAGGCACGGCGCCCGCTGCGCCTGACGTCTGAACGCGCTCGGCGGGGTCGGCGATCTCGGGGTCGCCCGGCTGAAATCCATTCAAATGGAATTGCATGCGCCTCTCCCGTCAACTTTCAGTTCGATATTGCTCAGTATGCTGATGATCAGTATACTTGTCAACGCGGCTTCCCTGGCTCCGAGGAGAAATCGGTGAAAGACAACAACGATATGCCCGGGCATCTGGCGCGCCGGTTTCAGCAGATCGCCGTTGCGGTGTTTTTGGCCGAGGTCGCGGATGCCGGGTTCGACCTCACGCCGGTGCAATACGCCGCGCTGGCGACCATCAAGGCCAATCCGGGGCTCGACCAGGTCACGCTCGCAGGCTTGATCGCCTATGACCGCACCACCATCACCGGCGTGATCGACCGCCTCGTGCAGAAGGGACTGGCCGAGCGCCGCGCCTCCAGCCGCGATCGCCGCGCCCGCGAGCTCGAGATTACCGACGAGGGCCGGCGCACGCTGCGCAAGATCACACCGGCCGTGGAATCGGCCCAGCGCATCCTGCTGCGCGGCCTCAGTACGAGAGAGGGCGAGGAATTGATGCGGCTGCTGCGCAAGGCGATTGCCGCCGGCAACGATCTCAGCCGTGCGCCGCTGCGCAGTCCCGACGTTTGACCTGGTATCATGGTCCCGTATTCATCCCGGGATCGGCGAAACCTTGAACTAACTTTCGGCTGCTAGTGTCGGCAACATTCTGCGCTTAACGCGCGATTAACTTTGTGGCTCGGGGGATCGAATGTTGAGGTGTGTCATCGCGGCCGCGGTCATTGCGCTCTCGACCGCTTCCGCGCTCGCAAACAGTCACGGTGGTGGCGGTGCCGCTCCTCCGCCGAAGACCGAGACACCGCCCTCGCCCGCGAAGGTGATCCTGACCAAACAGGGGCCCAAGCTCGTCGATCTCAAGGGGATGACGCTTTATACCTATGAGCGCGACACCACCGGGAAAACCTCAAACTGCAACGACAAGTGCACCGAGAGCTGGGTGCCCCTTCCGGCGACCGCAGATGCCAAAGCCGTCGGCGATTTCACCGTGATCAGTCGCAACGACGGCAGCAAGATGTGGGCGTACCGCTATCGCCCGCTCTACACCTCCCCCGCCGACAAGGCGCCAGGTGAGGCCAACGGCATCGCAACCACGCTGCAATGGCGCATTGCCCGGCCTGAGGACTAGAGCCAGATCGTCACCGGTTGTCGCGACCGGTCGGGCCGGCCAGTTTGGTAGGAACGGGCCTGAAGACCGGCATATCTTCGCTCGGCTGAAGCGGCTTGATATCGGCATTCACGATCACGGGCCCGGTCGTGAACCAGAGCACCGCTACCGCCGCGATTGCCAATCCCGCGCCAAGTGCCGCAAGCGCTTTCATGTATCCGTCCCAGGCGATCAGTTGCTGAGGATGACGCCATGCTGCTGGCGCGACGGATGATCGGAATCGACCAGCGTGTTCGGATCGGTCGCGATCACAGCCTCCGGCAGCGGCATCGGCTCGAGGCCGGCGAAGCGACGGTAGATCGCGCCCATGACAGCCCCGCAGAACGCTGCCGGCACCACGAGAAAGGCAAGCAGCGGCAACGCGAACGCGAGCAGCAGCATGAAGGCGAACGCCGCAACGCCGCCAATCGCCGCGTACTCCCACGCGTTGCGGCGGCTCATCGCCCGCGCGGCGTGGTGAACGCAGAGCATGAAGATGCTCGAAGGAACGACAGAGATCACCAACATGACCATGAAGGTCTGGGCCGGGATCACTGCCGCAAAAATATGTGAGGTGCTCTTGTCGGCGAAACCGTTCATCAGCAGCGGCACCAACGTGTAGGGCAGCAGAGTAGCAAGCACCGTCGGTATCAGCGCGGCGATGATGATGCCCGCGAAGGAGGTGCGAACGCGGACCGGCCCGTTGAACGCCAGCGGCGGCAGCTTTCCCGACGCGTCGGCGGCGGAAGCGTCCACGGCTGCGCGTACAACCGGGCTCAGTCCGGCGAACTGACCGTAAAGGAAGCCACCGATCATTCCCGCAATGGTCGGCAACAGTCCGATCGTCATCACACTGCCGTCGCCAGGCGCCGTCAGCTCAATGTGGTTGCGGATCGCAATGCCGTAGCTCACCGCCGCCATGACGCCACCCATCAGGCCGTAGGCCAGCCGGCTGGAGACCGTCCATTGCCGCAGCACAATATGTCCGGCGAACAGCAAGGCCGCGTTGATCGCCATGCGGCCGGCATACAGCACCAGGATCTGATCGGGCGCCGGCACGCCGACCGGATCAGTTACCTGGCTTCCTGCGAGAGCGTAGGCCAGAAGCACAGCTTCGACGATGGCCAGCGGAATCAGCGCAGCGAACAGCGCGCGCGGCGAATTCTTCACGACATACATGCGAGCAACCCCTTGCTCGCCACACGCTAGGCGCGAGACGTTAGGGACCGCGCAAGACAATGGCTAAAATTGTCGGCAAGCAGCGCGCCGGGCGTGCACGCCTGCGAGCCTTCACCCGCGCCAGCTTCCCCGCGCCTCGGCCTGCGCACTCTGTCCCGGCGGCAGCACCACGACCGTCGAATTGAGCTTCACGCGATCGTAGAGGTCGATCACGTCCTCGTTGCGCATCCGGATGCAGCCGGACGAGATCGCCTGCCCGATATATTCCGGCTGGTTGGTGCCGTGGATACGGTAGAGCGTGTCCTTGTTACCGGAATAGAGATAGATGCCCCGCGCGCCAAGCGGATTGGAGGGTCCGCCAGGAACCCGTGCCGGATACGGTCCGAGCCGCGCCTGGATATCTGCCGTTGGAACCCAGTCCGGCCATTCCGCCAGACGGCCGACCCGTGCGACGCCGGAAAACGCCATGGCTTCCTCGCCGACCGCAACGCCGTAGCGAATCGCCTTGCCATCGGGCAGCACGAAATAGAGGTAGCGCGCATCGGTGTCGACCAGGATGGTACCTGGCTGCTCCTTACGCTGGTAGTCGACGACGTGACGGAGAAATTGCTCGGGCACTTTCGCTTGCGCGTAAGGCGTGTGCGCGAGCAACTGCCGATCCCGCGGCGTCATGCTCGCGTCGGTCGACGGCGAGAGTGTGGTCTGCATGCAGCCGCCCAGCGGCAGCACGGCAACAACGAATAGAGCGATCAGTAATCTTGGCACCGCGTCGGCCCCCGATAGCGGATAGCAGCGCCCCCAGCGTTTCCAGATGCCGCCCCAATCGTGCTGAAAACAAGGCCATGCGGAACAATTGCTCGTGTTTGACGAGGCGGGTTCCATCACCACAAACGGCGTAAGAGCGTCGCATCATCTCCATCCCCTTGCCTTGCTTTGGTCAAACCCGGCTGGACTCGTGCGTCATCGTGCGAGGCCCGTCCGATCGGGATGGGCTCACCTCAATAGATCGGCTCGCGCCAATGCGGACGACCAGTATTTCAAGCGCCCGGGATTCACACGCCCGGCTTCAAAGGAGCTGCGATGCTCGCGACGCTGAACCCCAAGCAAATCGTCGATGAGATCGTGAAGGACACGGTCAAGGACAACGATCCGCACGACGCGATTCAGATTTCGCCCGACATTGTGCTGGCTTCGCGTCCCATAAGCGTTGCGCCCGCGCTGGCACCTGACATCGCAACCCGACCGGAGCCAAAATTCGTGCCGGCGCCCGAAACCTCGTTCGAGCGCAAGATCTCTCTGGAGCCCCGGTTTAGTCCGGTCTCGGAGCCACAGGCGGCACCCTCGCCCTCTGTCGACACGGCCATCCGCGTCGCCGCGAGCGATGGTGCCGGTCCGCGGAAGCGATCGGCCGCCGGCAAGTGGCTGCGCGGCGCTTTCGTCACGTTTTTATTTGCGGGCGGTAGTGCAGCCGCCACGATCGTCTGGGCGCAACACGGCCACACCGCCAAGCAGATGATCGCCGAATGGACACCGGCACTGGCGTCGCTGCTGCCGTCGACATCGCAGACCGCACCTGTTGCTGCCGCGCAGGCCGCACCGCCCACGGAGCAAGTGGCCAGTGATAGACCGGCCGATCTATCTGCGACTCCGCCGGCAGCCCAGGTCGCCGCAGTTGCGCCTGCAGCGACGCAGCCCGATGCAGCGCAGTCGGTGCAATCGATGACGCGCGATCTCGCCGCGATGGCGCAGCAGATCGAAGCGCTCAAGGCCGACATCGCCGAGTTGAAGTCCGGACAGGAGCAGATGGCGCGCGAGATGACCAAAGCGACTGCGCCAAAGCCGACAGCTGACGTCAAGCCGGTCGATCCGCGCGCACGCGCCGCTGCGCTCCCACCGCGGGCTCCGTCACCACCGCCGGTTCGCAAGCCGAAACCGGTGGTGTCGCATACCTATATGCCGGCCTCTACGCCCGCGCCGCTCGCGCCACCGCCGTCGCAGGCAGCCGCAGTGCCGCCGCCGCCGGTCGCGCCTGTCACCACGTCTCAAGCCGTCGCAGATGACGACGGACCAATCGTGCGTCCGCCGATGCCGTTGCGCTAGACTACCTCCACGCAACAGCACGGCGCTACCTCCACGCAACAGCACGGCGCGCTGCGACAAACGTCGCATGGCTGTCCTGGTCGATGTGGTGCGGTTAGGTCCGGACAGTGCGAAAAGCCGTTTTCTCGCTCAAGAGAAAAGGCCGTCGGGATCTATGCCGGCGGCCTTCTCTTGCAGCTGCCGGTTCCCGGAGCCCGGTTCTGCTGCAATTCCATGCCTCATGATCGCGTCGACATGTTTAATAAAATGTTAACGTGCTCACATGCTGCACATCATTTCTGCGCCATAAGCACAGAGATTGCGCGGTCTGTTCACCCGATAGATATCGACTCAGTGGTACCATCCGAGATGTGTTGAGACTTCAACCGAAGCTCATCTCGTCACACCGGGGAATTCGGATGCCGTACTACTCTTTCGATCTTGTGGTTGGTGGAGAGTTCAAGAACCAGGGCGGGATCATCCTCGAAGACATCGAGGTTGCCTCCGATCGGGCCGATCAGCTGGCCACCGAGCTGTCGCAGGTGAAACCGGAGCTGCAGCAGAGGGGTTGCGCGGTGCGCGTCACCGACCGCGACGACAACGAGCTTTATCGCACGCCGCTCGATCCCGTGCCGGCCTGGCGCCGCTGACTACTCGTCCAGCACCGGCGGCTCGAACCAGTTCGTCAGCGACAATCCGCCGTCGACGACGAAGGCTGCACCGGTGACGTAAGCGGAGAGCTTGTTCGACAACACGGTAAGCGCCATCGGCGCAAGGTCATTGGCCTCGCCGAGGCGCCCGAGCGGAATATGCCGCGCCAACGCAGGATCCGCGACGAACCCGCCGGCTGCGATCGCGCCGGGCACCAGCGCATTGACGCGGATGCCGTGGCGGCCGAACGATTTCGCCAGTTCCTTCACCAGCATCGCCATTCCCGCCTTTGCCGTCGAATAATGCGGCAGGTTGCGTGGTGAGCCCGCATGCAGCGAGGTGAGGAACAGGAACGAGCCCGGCCGCTTCGCCGCGATCAGCCGCGTTGCGAGTTCGCGCGCCAGGTGAAAGCCGGCATCGAGATTGACCGCATGCATCTGCTGCCAGGTCCTGCGGTCGACCGCGAGCGCGTGATCGGCCTCCCGCCGCGGCGGCGAGGCGCTGTGGACGAAATGCGTGATCCCACCGAACGCTGCGTCCGCGGCGGCAAGCAGTTCATCGCACGCATCGGGCTCGGCGAGATCGCCGATCCAGGGCACCGCCAGATCAGGCTTCTTGCTCGCGCTGATCGCAGCACTCACACGGTCCGCACTGATGTCGGCGAACACGGTCCGGACGCCCTCGCCGACCAGGGCCTGCGCGATGGCGCGGCCGATGCCGTTGCCTGCGCCGGTGACGAGCGCCGTGTCGCGGGTGGGATCGAACGGCGTGCTGAACAGGCTCATATCGCTCTCCGAGGCGGGATGCGGGCCACGATAGCGCACTGCAGCGGGGCGCGACAAATCTGCCCTTCGTGCCATTGCAGAGCAGCCCGCCGGACGCTAGCCTCCAAAAAACGGAGGAGATACCTGGGATGCGCTACGGTTTCCTGATGGCTGGCCTGTTGCTGATCGCCGCTCCGGTCCAGGCCGAGGACCATCCACGCTCGACCTATGTGACCCTGGTCCTGCAGGCCTTCGCCGCCAAGGTCGAATGTCCGGGCACGGACGTCGTCTACCAGGATCTCGTGCAAAAGGCGGAGCAGATGAAGCTGCCCGAAGGCACGACGGAAAAGGTGCGCAAGGCAATTGCCTGGATGCACACCGGCGGCAAGATGGGTGAGAAACAGGACGACGATTTGATGGCCGAGGTTGCGGTGGCGACCCAGGCGACCGATCTCAACCAGCGCCGTCTTGGCATGCCCACCTGGTGCGAGGCCCAGAAGACCAACCTCGCCGGCCTGATCCGCGCCAAAGGCGGTTAGCCAGCCCACTGTCGGGGCGTTAACGACACCGCGACAGACCCCGTGTTTCGGCCAATAATTGTCACATTCCTCGCCAGCATGCGGGCTCCTTTCGCACAGGAGAAGCCCAATGCGGATGACGCATCTCATTGTCGCCGGCGCGCTCGCGTTCAGCGCAGCGCTGGCCACCCCGGCGCAGGCAAAGAATTCCGACGCCCAAAAGGGCGAGGACAAATCGACGACCTCTCCGTCTTCGTGCAGCGCTTATCAGCAGGGGCCGGACGGAACGTGGGAACCGCTCCCCTGCAAGGAGGCGGGCGAACGCGCCCAGCCGCAGACGCAGCATCGATCCCCGTCACGCGGGCCGGATCGCGTGGAGCGCTGAAGCCTTTGAGGTCCTGAAACGTTTCCGGTCGTGCGGTCAGCTGTGGGCGGGCCCGCGCATGATCTTCATGGCATCGGCGATGTGACGCCACTCCTTGGCCTCATCGGCCTCGCCGCGGCCCTCGCAAGCCTGGGCCTGCTCGGCGGCCTTCGCGATCGCAGCAAACCCGTGCTGTTCGAGCATCTGCCGCGCAACGGTGTGGACCTGGACCTCCGACATCATGGGCTTTCTCCCGCTGTGAGGAAACCGCGGCGCACGGATCGGCGCGCCGCGTCCCAGACAACGATCTCGCCATGATCACCGTTCCGGCGGAGCCGATCACATCGACACTCGCCGGAGCTCGATCCGCCCGGAACGACGAAAGCGGCCCGCCATGCCCGGCGGACCGCCTTCTCACCCACCCCAAAGCTGGGAGTCGCCGGTCGCGTCCCTATGCGACCGCCACTTTCTTGCGTTCGAAATCGTTGGGCACCTCGATATCGACCTCCAGGGTCGACACCTCGTCGCCGCGCTCGAGCCGGACGATGACCTTGGTCGGATCCAGCGTGACGTGTCTGGAGACGACCGCGAGAATTTCCTCACGCAGCACACCGAGCAGGTCGGGCTGGCCGCGCATGCCACGTTCATGGGCAAGCAGGATCTGCAGCCGTTCGCGAGCGACGGGTGCAGAGGCCTTGTTGCCGCGGAGGAGCCGAAGCAAACCCATGCTCATGCAGCCCTCCGTCGCAGCAGACGATCCATGAACCCCTTGCGCTCGGTCGGCACCTGCATGGCGACGGTCTCGCCGCACAGACGGCGCGCCGCGTCGATATAGGCCCGCGCAGGTGCGCCGTCCGCATTCGACAGCGTGACGGGCGTGCCGACATTGGAGGCGCGCAGCACGTCCTGGCTTTCGGGAATGATCCCGAGCAAGGGTGTTGCGAGGATCTCGAGAATGTCCTCGATGGTCAGCATCTCGCCGCGCGCAGCGCGTGAGGGATCGTAGCGGGTGATCAGGATGTGCTTCTCGACGCGCTCGCCCTTCTCGGCCCGCACCGTTTTGGAATCGAGCATGCCGATGATGCGGTCGGAATCACGCACCGAGGAGACTTCCGGATTGGTGACGATCACAGCCTCGTCGGCGAAGCGCATGGCCATGGAGGCGCCGCGCTCGATGCCGGCCGGGCTGTCGCAGATTACCCAGTCGAAGCGGGCGCGCAGCTCGTCGATGACCTTGCCGACGCCCTCTTCCGTCAGCGCGTCCTTGTCGCGGGTCTGCGAGGCCGGCAGCAGCCAGAGATTCTCCAGCCGCTTGTCCTTGATCAGCGCCTGCGGCAGTTTCGCAACGCCCTGCACCACGTTGATCAGGTCGAACACGACGCGGCGCTCGGCTCCCATGACGAGGTCGAGATTGCGCAACCCGACGTCGAAATCGACGACGACGACCTTGTCGCCGCGTTGTGCCAGCGCAGCCCCCAGCGCGGCAGTCGTCGTGGTCTTGCCGACGCCCCCCTTGCCTGATGTCACGACCAGTACCTTGGCCATCTCGAATATCTCCTTCTGGTCAGTTCAGCGCGGTAATTCGCATGGTGTTGCCCTGCAGCCAGGCCTGAGCCGGCCGGCCGCGCAAGGCAGCGTCGATATCGTCGGCGGTCTGATAAAACCCATCGATTGCAAGCAGTTCGGCCTCGATCTTCTGGCAGTAGATGCGCGCGCTCGTGTGACCGTTCACGCCCGCCATGGCGCGGCCGCGGAGCGCGCCGTAGATATGGATGGAGCCCCCGGCAACGACTTCCGCGCCGGAGCCGACCGAGCCGAGGATGGTGACGTCGCCTTCGGGAAAGATCACGGTCTGGCCCGAGCGCACAGGCGCTTCGAGCAGCAGCGATGTCGGCTTGGCCTCGGCCTTGGTCTCGGGTTTCTTCAGTGCACTCGGCTCGACCACGCAGCTTCGCCCACCCGAGAGCAGCGGCGGCATCATCTGGGTCAGCCGCGACTCATCCACACCCTCGATGCCGAGGACGCGGATGTTCCGGTCCTGCAGGCTGGTGAGCAGATGACCGATGGCGGACTGGCTGAGATCAACCGAGGACAGGTCGATCACCACGGGCCGGCCGGCAAAGAAGCCCGGCGAGCGCGCAATGGTGGCGTCGATCTCCTGCAGCCAATCATGCACCGGAACCGTCGGCGTGAACACGAAGGCCACATAGGAGCGCCCGCGCAGGCGCACCATTTGGCGTTGAGGTTTGACTGCAGCCTCCATAGCGGCCGACTCGTTCCCTGTTATTGAATGGTTAACGATGCGGCGGATATGGTTAACGGCCGGTTAATTTCTCCGTGGGATTACGCGGCTGGGTCCAGCTGAAGCCCGCCGCTCTCGTGTCCCGGACGCGCTGCAACGCACCAGCGTTGCTGCGCAAAGCTGGGACCTATGCCACTTAATTGGCCTCTGCGAGGTGGGCCGGCTCTGCAGCGCACCGCCAAAGGGACGTTGCGCTGCGTCCGGGGCACGAGAGCGCGCGGAGGCCCCTACTTCTTCACCTTGCTGGCATCCATCTTGATGGCGGGATCCAGCATCTTCGTCGTGAACGCCGTCGTCACGTCGAACGGCTTCTCCATGCCGAGATAGGTCTGGACCAGTTCGTAGTCCTTCTTCATCCGCTCGCCGTCGATCCACCCGAGACCCTTGGTCGTCGTGAACTCGTCCGTCATCAGGAACTTGATGCGCTCCCACTGGCGCTCCTGGTTTGCCTGGTCGAGACCGGAGACCTGGTCAAGCAGCGCCTTGAGGCACGGCGCAACGTCGGCGACGCAGGCGGCAAATGATTTCTGCGTAACGCGCACGAAGTCTTCGACGACCTTCGGATTCTTCTGCAGGTAGGCGCCGTTGACGATCAGCGAATTGCCGTAGGGATTGAGCCCGATGTCCTTCCAGTTGACGTAACCAAGATCCTGGCCGAACTCGATCACCTTGAGATCATGCTCGTTGTAGAAGTCGCTGATGATATCGACGGTGTGGCTCTTCAACGCCGCGATCTTTGCGGTCGGTCCGACATTGACGAAGCCTACGGAATCCGGCGCGAGGCCTGCTGCCTTGGCGAAGGCCGGCCACATCACGCGCGAGGCATCTCCGGGCGGATTGCCGATCTTGTGGCCGGCAAAATCCTTCACGCCGTTCACGCCATAGCTCTTCAGCCAGTAGAACGTCTGGCCGGTGTTGGCATAGACGCTCATCACCGCGACGGTGTCGGCGCCCTTGCTCTTTGCCACCAGCATGGTGGCAAGATCGGCAACGCCGAACGGCGAGCCGCCGGAGCCGACCTTGGCGGCGGAGACGCCCGAGCCCTTGCCGGTTTCGATGGTGAGGTCGATGCCCGCCTTTTCGTACCAGCCTTGCGCCTTGGCATAATAATACGGCGCGTGATCTGCCGTCGGCGTCCAATTGAGGATGAGGTTCACCGCCTCGCCCGCGTTCGCCGGCACCGCCGGCAAGCCGAGCATCAGGGCCACAACAGCCGCCTGCAAACACTTCATCGCATCTCTCCTCATGCCAGCGACCCGGCTTGTCGCTCTCCCCGTGTAAGGATACCAATGCAACAAGCCCGCCCTCCACTTGTCAACTGTTTGGTTGGAAATGCCCGCAAAACGATCTGGCGACACCGTGCCGCAGCGCCGCGATCCCGTCGCCACCCGCAAGAAACTGCTCACCGCGGCGCGGCTGGAATTCGCCCGGCACGGCTTCGCCGGCGCCCGCGTCGACGAGATCGCCGAGCGCGCTGGCGTCAACAAGCAGCTGGTCTATCACTATTTCGGCGACAAGGACGCGCTCTACCTCGCCGTGCTCGAATGGGTCTATGAGGACATCCGCGAGCAGGAGCGCAAGCTCAATCTCGAGGGCCTGCCGCCGGAGAAGGCGATCCGCAAGCTGATCGAGGCTTCGTTCGACCACCTAGCCGCAAACCCTGATTTCATCGTGCTTTTGAACGACGAGAATCGCGGCGGCGCCCGCCACGTCCGCGGCTCGACGCGACTGGAAGCGATGCATTCCCCGCTGGTGAAGAGCGTCTCCCACATTCTCAACGAGGGGGTGCGCGCGGGCGTGTTCCGCAAGGGCATCGATCCCGTTCAGCTCTACATCTCCATTGCGGGCCTGAGCTATTTCTTCTTCTCCAACACGCCGACGCTGTCGGCGATCTTCGGCAAGGACCTGTCGAGCCGCACCGCACGGCGCGCCCGCCGCCGCCATGTCGCCGACCTCGTGCTGCAGTCGCTCCGGCCATAATCAACCAACTGGTTGAAACTTGCTTCAAGGGCGGCTAGGCTGGTGACTGCTTGGGCTGAAGATTTGCGGCATCGCCGCCGCGCCAACAGGGAGCAATCGGTGGCAGCAGACAGCGCACGGGCCTCGCGAAGCTTTGCGATCATCCTGGTCGTGCACCTCGCCGTGCTCGTGCTCTGGCAGGTCGCCGTCGACGCCTTCCACGTGCCGAAATTCATTCTGCCCTCCCCGCTCGCGACGATCCAGACGCTGGGGACCGCGAACTACGCCTGGGCCGCCAACACGCTGGTGACGGCGGTCGAGATCCTCGGCGGCTTCGCGCTCGGCGCCTTTGTCGGCGTCGCGCTCGCGGTGATCTTCAGCTGGGCCCCGCTGCTCAGCCTGGTGCTGCTGCCGCTGTTCGTGACGCTGAACATGATCCCGAAGGTCGCGCTCGGCCCGCTCTTCATCGTCTGGTTCTCCTACGGCATCATCCCGAACATCCTGATCGCCTTCAGCATCTGCTTCTTTCCGATCCTGCTCACCACCGCGCGCGGGCTGCGCGAGGTCGAGCCTGACCTGCTCGACCTCGTCAAATCGCTGCGCGGCTCGCGCTGGACGCTGTTTCGCAAGATCCAGCTGCCGGGATCGCTGCCTTACGTGTTCTCCGGCATGAAGGTCGGCGCCATCCTCGCGGTCGCCGGTGCCATCGTCGGCGAGTTCATCGCCTCCGAGCGCGGGCTCGGCTACCTCATGATCCAGGTGCAGTCCTCGCTCGACACGCCCGCGATGGTGATGGCCGTCGTGCTGCTGACCCTGCTCGGCGTCGCTCTCTACGGCCTGGTCCTGGTCCTCGAACGCATGTTCGTGGTCGGCGATGCCAGACAGAACTAACGAAGGACCGACCATGCTGCTTACCCGCGAGACCCTGCCGAAGACCATCCCCGATATCGCGGCGCTCGACGATCTCCTGTGCCGTCCGACGCAAGCGCTGATCGACGACCTCGCCAAGGTCGAGGGCGACATCATGATCCTCGGCGTCGGCGGCAAGATGGGCCCGACGCTGGCGGGACTTGCGAAGGCGGCCGCTCCCGATCGCCGCGTCATTGGCGTCGCCCGCTTCAGCGAGGCCGGCGTGAAGGAATGGCTTCACGCGCACGGCGTCGAAACCATCAATTGCGATCTGATGGACGAAAGCGCCATTCAGGCGCTGCCCAAGGCGCCCAACATCGTCTTCATGGCCGGCCGCAAGTTCGGCGCCGAGGGCGATCTGTCGCTGACCTGGGCGATGAACGCGCATGTGCCGGCGCTGGTGGCGCAGGCCTTTCCGTCCTCGCGCATCGTGGCGTTCTCGACCGGCTGCATCTATCCTTTTGTGCCCGTCGACGGCAAAGGCTCGACCGAGGAGATGGCGCCGAACCCGCCCGGCGAATACGCCCAGTCCTGCGTCGGTCGCGAGCGGATGTTCGAATATTTCTCGCGCAAGTTTTCGACGCCCGGCCGGCTGTTCCGTCTCAACTATGCGATCGACATGCGCTACGGCGTACTGCACGACATCGCGACGAAAGTGCTGACGGGCGCGCCGATCGACATCAGCCTCGGCCACGTCAACTTCATCTGGCAGGGCGACGCCTCGGCGCAGGCGCTGCGCTGCCTCGCCCACTGTACCGCGCCGACCTCGCCGATCAATGTCAGCGGCCACGAGATTTTGGCGGTGCGTGATCTCGCCGCAAAATTCGGCGCAAGGTTCGGCCGCGCGCCGGTGCTTGTCGGCGAGGAGCAGCCGACAGCTTGGCTGACGGACACCTCGAAGGCCGTGGACCTGTTCGGCCTGCCGGTCGTGGACACCGAACAGCTGATCGCCTGGACCGCCGATTGGGTCTCGCGCGCCATGCCGAGCCTCGGCAAGCCTACCAAATACGAGGTCCGCGATGGCCGTTACTGACGCCCCGCACATCGTCCGGCTCGGTATCGACGACGCGACCGCGGGGCTGGTGTTGTCGACGGAAGCGCATTGGAACCAGACCGAGGAGGATTGGCGCATCTTCCTGCGCGACGGAACCGTGTTCGGCATTCGCGACGGCATGCGGCTGGTCGCGACCGCCGCCCTGCTGCCCTATTCCGGCAACAATGCCTGGATCAGCATGGTGCTGGTCTCAGGCACGCATCGCCGCCGTGGGTTTGCCACGCACCTTGTCGATGCCTGCCTGGAGACGGCGCGAAAGAATGGCCTGACCAGCTGGCTCGACGCCACGCCCGACGGCGCCGCCGTTTACGGACCATTGGGGTTCACGCCGACGCTGCAATTGCGCCGCCTAAAGCTGACGCAGCCCGCGCCGGCCGAAACGCCGCCATCGTCATCCGCGACCATCGAAGTGCTTCGTGCGAGGGACTTGCGAGCCACCGGTTTCGACCGGACGGCATTGCTCGAAGCCTTCGCAGAGCGTTCCGGCTCACGCATCGTCGGTGTAAACGGTGCCATCGCGCTGGTCCGCGACGGCCGCACCGCGCGCCATATCGGCCCACTGTTTGCCGACAACGCCGCCGAGGCGCTGGCGCTGGTTCATGCGATCGCGCGGTCCGAGACCCGCCCCCTCCTGCTCGACGCCGTCGCCTCGCAAGCCGCGTTCCTGGAAGGCCTGACAGCATCCGGCTGGACCATCGAACGGCCGTTCCAGCGCATGCGGTTCGGCCCCGCCACCACTGCCGGTGTGGAAATGCCGTTCGCCGTCGCCGGCCCGGAATTCGGATAGGACATCATGCACCACAGCCAGATCAACGCCGACATCCGCAAGCTGATTGCCGAGGGCACCGTGATGCCGGCGCATCCCCTCGCGCTCACCGCCGATCGCCAGCTCGACAAACAGCATCAGCGCGCGCTGACGCGCTATTACATCGACGCCGGCTCCGGCGGCCTTGCAGTCGGCGTTCACACCACGCAGTTCGCCATCCGCGAGGTCGGTCTCTATCGGCCCGTGCTCGAGCTTGCCGCCGAGACCGCGGCCAACTGGACCAAGCGTCCGCTGGCGATGGTCGCAGGCCTCGCCGGCCCGACCACGCAGGCAGTGGCCGAGGCCCGTACCGCGCGGGACATCGGCTATCATGCGGGCCTCCTCAGCCTTGCCGCGATGAAGAGCGCTTCCGAGGACGAGATCATCGCCCATTGCACGGCTGTTGCCACGGAGATCCCCTTGGTCGGCTTCTATCTTCAGCCGGCCGTCGGCGGCGTCATCCTCTCCGCCCGGTTCTGGCAGCGCTTCGCCTCGATCGACAACGTCATCGCGATCAAGATCGCCCCGTTCAACCGCTATCGCACCCTCGACGTCCTGCGCGGCGTCGCGGCCGCAGGCGCCCTCGACCGCGTCGCGCTCTATACCGGCAATGACGACCACATCCTGCTCGACCTGATGCTGCCTTTCGACCTGCGCGACGACGGCGTCACCACGCGCACCTATTTCAAGGGCGGCCTGCTCGGCCATTGGTCGGTGTGGACCGCGAGTGCCATCAAGCAGTTCGAGCGTTGCAAGGCGGCGCGGCACAAGGACAGCGTACCGGCCGACCTGCTGGCGCTCGATGCCCGCGTCACCGATTGCAACAGCGCCTTCTTCGACGTCGCCAACAATTTCCACGGCTGCATCGCCGGCTGCCACGACGTGCTGCGGCGCCAGGGCCTGATGCGGGGCCTGTGGTGCCTCGATCCGAACGAGGGCCTCAGCCCCGGCCAGAAGGAGGAGATCGACCGCGTCACCCGCGAGCACGCCGACCTCAGCGACGATGCCTTCGTCGCGGCCCATCTAAGCAAATGGCTGGCATGAGTTCAGAACCCTTCATCAGCCTGCGAGGCGTCCGCAAGGTTTATCGCAGCGGCGGCGCCGAACTTTTGGCAGTCTCCGACGTCACCATGGACGTGCAGGAAGGTGAGCTGGTCTCGCTGGTCGGGCCGTCCGGCTGCGGCAAGACGACGGTGATGAAGATCCTGGCCGGCCTGCACGGCGCCGACGGCGGCAGTGTGAAGATCGGGAATGCCGAGAGCCCGTTCGATCCGAGCCGCGACATCGGTATGGTTTTCCAGCAGGCGCTGCTCTTGAAATGGCGCACGATCCTGGACAACGTGCTGCTGCCGGCCGAAATCGTCGGCTTGCCGATGAAGGCGGCACGCGAGCGGGCGCGTGACCTGCTCAACCTCGTCGGTCTCTCAGGCTTTGAGCAGAAATATCCCCGCGAGCTCTCCGGCGGCATGCAGCAGCGCACCGCCATCGCGCGCGCTTTCATTCACGATCCGAAGCTGATCCTGATGGACGAGCCGTTCGGCGCGCTGGATGCGCTGACGCGAGAGCAGATGAATTTGGAGATGCTGCGAATTTGGCGCAAGAGCGGCAAGACCATCATCTTCGTCACGCATTCGATCCAGGAAGCGGTATTCCTGTCGTCGCACTGCGCGGTGCTGACGGCAGGCCCTGCGAAGATGGCCGACTATTTTCCGATCGACCTGCCCTTCCCGCGTGACCTGCCGCTCAAGACGACCGATGCGTTCGGTGTCTATGCGCGGCGGATTTATGCGAAGCTGGGGCTCAGCCCGTAGCGCGGATGGCGCGCCAGTCCTCTTAGGCTGGGCAAGGCCAAGCGTGCCCACGAATGCAAGCACATGATGGTGGGCACGGCGCAAGGGCGTCTTTGCCCACCCTCCGAGAGAGGGGCGCGGCGTGACACCGCGCCCCTCTCAATCAGCCCTTGTTGCGCATCTTGCTGAGCAGATAGTTGTCGTAAAAATTCTCCGCGATCTGCGTATAGAACAGCAGCTCTTTCATATACGCGTCGTGGCTGTCCTTGGTCCGCTTGAACAGTTCGCTCTTGGCGGCGAGCTCATTCAGATGGTCCTGGGTCGCGTTGTAGCAGGCCTCCAGCACCGGCTGCGGGAACGCCTTCAGCTCCGCGCCATTGGCGAGCAGCCGCTTCAGCGCCGCCGGATTCACGCTGTCGTATTTCTCGAGCATCCAGGCGCCGGCCGCCGCGCCCGCCTGGTTGACGATCGCCTGGTACTGCTTGGGCAGCGAGGCCCATTTCTCGTCGTTGACGATCATGTGCAGCATTGCGCCGCCTTCCCACCAGCCCGGGAAGTAATAGTATTTGGCGACCTTCTGAAAGCCGAGCTTCTCGTCGTCATAGGGGCCGACGAACTCGACTGCGTCGATCGTGCCCTTCTCCAGCGCCGGATAGATGTCGCCGCCGGCGATCTGTTGCGGCACGACGCCGAGCCGTGCCAGCACATGCCCGCCCATGCCGGCGATGCGGAATTTGAGGCCCTTGAGATCGTCGACCGTCTTGATCTCCTTGCGGAACCAGCCGCCCATCTGGGTGCCGGAATTGCCGCAAAGGATGGCGTGCGCCTTGAACGGCTTGAGCGCCTCGTTGGTGAGATCGGCGCCGCCGCCGAAGTGCCACCACGATTCCTGATGGCGGTGGTTCATGCCGAACGGCGCGCCGGTGGCATAGGCCAGCGCCGGCTCCTTGCCGATGTAGAAATAGAGCGGGGTCTGCGCCATCTCGACCGAGGCGGTGCTGACGGCATCGAGCGCCTGCAAGCCCGGAACGATTTCGCCGGCACCGAAGGTCTGGATCTGGAATTTGTTGTCGGTGGCCTCGGCGACATATTTCGCGAAGGTCTGCGCCGTGCCGTAGATGGTGTCGAGCGACTTCGGGAAGCTCGAGGTCAGGCGCCATTTGATCTCGGGCGCGCTCTGCGCGATCGCAGGTGCGGCAACCAGCGTCGTCGCGCCGGCGACTGCGCCGCCCTTGAGGAATGTACGGCGTTTCATGTTGGGTCTCTCCCTGAACTAAATTTCAAACATATTGGCTTGCAGCGACGATCTTCGCGGATCGTTTGCCCGTTCCCGTCGTGGAGTTCAAGATGCGCGAGGGGAAGGCTCACGGCCGGTCGCCCGCATGACGCGGCGCGCTCCACCCAGGCCTCGGGAACGTGATCAGACGAGCTTCAGAGCAGCTTGGCGCTGACGAACAGCGCGCGCACGGCGTTGGTTGCCTGCACCGCCAGCATCGCGTTACCGGCCGCCCCTTCCAGGGCTTCGACGGCGTCCTCGTGCAGGGAGCGGAATTCCATCCATTCGACCGACTTGAAGTTGGTGAGGAATTGATAGGCCTGGCCGACGGTCGCTATCGCCAACGTGTCGCCGTTCAGCTTGATCTTGAACGTCGTGCGCAGCGGGGTCTCTGAACTAGATGGATCACTCATGGGCTGCTTCTGGACGATGACGGCTTAACGAAGGGGAAACGGCAGCCCCGCCGCAGCAGGCGAAGATCAGGAGTTGGTGCTGGCGCGCTGTGAGGCGGTCGCCGGTCCGCTCAGGCTCGGCACCACGACAAGACGGTTGAACTCGCCATTGTCCCAGGCCTTGAGGAAACGATCATAATCCTTGATCGAGACGCAGCCGTTGGAATCGCCGCGCGGGCCCAGCATGTAATTGTGAGTAAGAAGGCCGACGCGGCCGAGCGCACTGGTGCCCTCGGTCGGCGTCAGGCGCAAGGCGCGGACGCCGTGGAACAGCTTTTCGCGCGGCTTCAGGTCGTAGATCGCGGGCGGGGTCGCACCGACCATGCGCTGGTCGACATGGTCGGGGTCGTCCATCAGCGCGCCCATACCGGAATGGGCTTCCAGCGTGACGCCGCTCGGCAGGTAAAGCGCCTTGGCCTTGATGTCATAGACCGCGGTGCGCGAGTCGTAGCCGAGGGCTGCCAGATCCGGCGCCTTGCCGAACAGGCCGTCGCCGGGCGTCAGCGAGGCGAGCCTGATCTTGTCGGTGAATTTCTCCAAGAAGTTGCGGTTGTCGACCCTGGGGTTGGTCTCGGCGTACGCCTGGCTCGACGCGATCTGGGCAGAGAGATCCGCCTGCGGCGGGCGCGAGCGCGGCATGGGCACCGCGTCGGCGCGCTGCGTACCAGGCCTGGTCTCGTCGATCACGTGCCGGTCGTCATCGGTCAGGGTCGAGCGCCAATCGTCGCCCTGGAGCTTCTGGGCGAGCATCGCCTTGGCGTCGCGAAGCTTAAGCTGGACCGCGCTCAGGGCGGAACGCTCCATCGTCCGCAGCCCAAGCTCGCGGGCCGGCGGATTGCCGGACGCCGATGCGAAACGATCCTCGAAAGACGGGGTATTGGTCGGCGGCAATGCAGCAGTGACCAATGCGGTCGTATCGCCGATATCAGCGACCCAGGCAGCCGCCCCCAATGCCAGCGCGACGGCAGCCAAAGACAGCAGTATCGTCTCCGCTCGCCCCACACGGCGGCGCGACAACAGCCTTTCGGCGCTTGCGCGGTCGGAAACCATTAGATCCCCAAAACGACCCCCGGGGGGCCCAACCCCCACCCGGCGACTCTATACCAGCTAACACATTGGGAGCCAAAAGTTAGGCATAATCGCGGCCGCCGGGGCCCGCCCAACAAGGCGCCTTGAGGTATCTAATGACCGACTCTTTCGATCTCGAACGCTTTGTCAGGGCTCAGGACCCGGTTTACGTCGACGTCCTGGCGGAGCTCGCCCGAGGGCGGAAGCAGAGCCACTGGATGTGGTTCGTCTTCCCGCAAATCGCCGGCCTCGGCCTCAGCGCCATGTCGCAGCGCTACGCCATCGGCTCCCGTGCCGAGGCCAAGGCCTATCTCGCCCATCCCGTGCTCGGAGCGCGCCTGATCGAATGCACCAGGCTCGTGCTCGCGGTTCAGGGGCGGAGCATCAACGCGATCCTCGGCCAGCCGGACGATGCCAAATTTCGCTCGTCGATGACATTGTTCGGAGCTGTGTCCGACGAGCCCGTGTTCGGCGAGGCGCTTGCGCGCTACTTCGCAGGCGAGCGCGACGCCGCGACGTTGCAGATCCTCGCTACCCTTGGTCGCTAGGCCAGGTCTGCACCCGCAGTCCCCGGCAGCGTAAACCCCCGATTAATACGGGTCTGTCAATTTTCCGGAGAATATCTTTCTCCCCTCCCGCGCCACTTGCCGGACAGATCATGAAAATCGGAACGCTCCTGACCACCGCCATCGTCTCGCTCTCGACCGTCGGCGGCGGCCTCGCCGTCTACGTCGCCGTGACGAAGTACCAGACGATGGACAGGATCGGCGAGGCCCAGGGCCGACTTGCGATCGTCCGCGCCGCCAGCGATATCCCCCGCTATCTCAATCCCGAACGGGGCTTTTCGACCAATATCCTCTACGGCCCTGCGACGGTAGATCCGGCGCAGATGGCCGAGCAGGACAAGCTGCGCAAGCAGACCGATGGTGCGCGCGAGCGGATGAACGCCCTGCGCAAGGAGCTGCCCGGCTCGTTTGACGACGGCACCACCATCGGGACGGAGATCGACGCCATCAATTCGAAGTTCACCGCGCTCCGCGAAGCCATCGACAAGGCAATCGCAGGCCCCGCCGAGGCGCGCAAGGATGCGGCCCGCAAGGTGGTCGCCGACAACGCCGTTCTCAATGCGGGCGTGACCGCACTGCTCAACGAGCAGGTTCGCCGCATGGCAATTCTGAACGGCGATGCCTACCGGCAGTCGAACTACGCGAACATCGCCATGACGCTGCGCGACATCGGCGGCCTCAATGCCAGCGTGCACAAGAACCTCGTCGGCGGCAAGAAGGTCGCGACCGACGCGGAGAAGGCCGACGTCGCCCGCATGCAGGGACGCAGCGACCAGATCGTGATGTCGCTGATGGAGTTGCGCGGCCATCCCGCAACGCCCGCCAATGTCAGCACTGCGCTCGAGACGATGAATTCGCGCTATGTCGAGGAGTTCGGCCGCGAGCTCAAGCTGGTCAAGGACGGCGCCCTCAGCGGCAAGTATGAGCACGATGTCGACACCTATTACGCGGCGTCACAAAAGGGCCTCGGCTCCATCATCGGAGTGCGCGATGCGCTCTACGACAATGCCGAGCATATCCTCGCCGGGGCTTCTTCCGCCGCGCGCACCAGCTTCACCATCGCGCTCGCAGGCCTTGTCGCCGTCCTGATCGCGAGCGTCGGGCTCATCGTGATGGTTCGCCGCCGCGTCTGCGCGCCGATCGTCAACCTCACGAGCCGGATGTCGCGACTCGCCGAGGGCGAGGTTGCGGACAGCATTCCGGGTGCCGAGCGCTCCGACGAAATCGGGGCGATGGCCGCGGCCGTCCAGGTCTTCAAGGACAACATGATCCGGGCAGATCGGCTTGCGGCCGAGAAGCAGGCCGAGAACGACGGCAAGATGCGCCGCGCCCAGGCGCTCGACGAGCTCACCCGCGCGTTCGAGGCCAAGGTCACCGAGCTCGTCGGCGGTCTGTCCAAGGCGTCCTCGACGATGGAAAGCACGGCACAGTCGATGACCTCGACGGCGGCCCAGACCAACAGCCAGGCCGCGGTCGTCGCCACAGCCTCGGAGCAGACCTCGACGAACGTGCAGACCGTCGCCAGCGCCACCGAAGAGCTGACCTCCTCGATCTCCGAGATCGGCCGTCAGGTCGCACAATCCACCGAGATCGCGGCCCGCGCCGTCGAGAACGCCCGCCGCACGGGCGACACCGCGCGCACCCTCGCCGAGGGCGCGCAGAAGATCGGCGACGTCGTCACCCTGATCCAGAGCATCGCCGAGCAGACCAATTTGCTGGCGCTGAATGCCACCATCGAGGCCGCCCGCGCCGGCGAGGCCGGCCGCGGTTTTGCTGTGGTCGCCTCCGAGGTGAAATCGCTGGCGGGCCAGACCGCCAAGGCGACCACCGAAATCTCCGAACAGATCACGGCGATCCAGACCGCGAGCGACGAGACCGTGGCCGCGATCCGCAATGTCGCCGACGTCATCGGCGAGATCGACCAGATCGGCACCGCGATCGCCGCGGCGATCGAGCAACAGGGCTCGGCGACCAAGGAGATCTCCCGCAGCGTCCAGGAGGCCGCCCGCGGCACCCAGGAGGTCAACACCAACATCGCAGGCGTGCAGCGCGCCGCCGACGACACCGGTGCTGCTGCCAGGGAAGTGCTTGGCGCAGCCGAGCAGCTTTCGACGCAATCGCGCGATCTCGCCGGACAGTTCGACCGCTTCCTCGGCGAGGTCAGGGCGGCGTAAACAAGTTCAGTAGGGCGGCGCCTTGCGCGCCCGCTGCGCTTTCGCCGCCTCGATCCACCAGGCGAGATCGTCGGCAAAGCGCGGGAACGCGCGCTCCAGGGCCTTGCCGCCGTCGCCGATCGGCTCGCCCTCGGCCGACAGCGTCTGCCCGATCGGGCCGACGCCGATGGTGCTCGACACCACCACCATCCCCATCTCGGAGAGCGTGCCGTGCCAGGCGGTTGCGGCGCGCGCGCCGGACAGGCGGCCGGCCGAATAGCTCACGATCGCGGCCGGCCGCCAGAACCACTCTTCGAGGAAATGGTCGGTGAGATTTTTCAGGCCGGGCTGGATACCCCAATTGTACTCGCCGGTGACGAAGACGAAGCCGTCGGCGCTGCGGATCTGACCGGCCAGAGTCTCCAGCGCCTCGGGCGCCGAGCCCTTCGGGTACTCCTTGTACATGCGGTCGAGCATTGGCAGCCCGATCGCCTTGGCGTCGATAAAGGTGACATCGTCGCCGCACTCGCGCAGGCGGTTGATGACGAAATTCGCAAGGCGGATGCCCATGCGGTCGGAACGGTAGGAACCGTAGAGAACGAGGATGCGACTGCTCATACCTAAACGGTAGCACGAAACCGGCGACCGCCCTACCCGATTTGCTGACTATCGGCCGCGTCCGGACTCCAGCGTTTGCGAAGGCGTCTCGCCAAACTGGTCGCGGTAACTCCGGGAGAAGTCGCTGAGATGCCAGAAGCCGAACGCGAGCGCGACGGCCTTGACACTCTCGGCGCCCGCCAGCAACCGCTGCCGCACCAGCCACAGCCGGCGCAGCCGCAGGTAACGGTGCAGGCTCATGCCGCGATAGCGGCGCACGACGTCGTGCATCGTGCGGACGGACAATCCGAGCTTGCGGGCAATCTCCTCGCTGTAGATCGGCTGCGAGAGATCGTCGGACAGAAGAGCGTTGATATCCTTGAATATCCTGAAGTTCCGCTCGTCGTTGGGACGCAGGGTCCAGCGGGCCGAGACGACGTTTTCCAGCGCATGGTCGACGGCCGCGAGGATAGATTCCCTCATCGCTCTCGCCTTGAGCGGTATATCCGACGCCTCGACCGGCGCTGAGGCCGCGGCCAGGATCTCGCGAACCACACTGCGCAACCGCTGAATGCCGATGGCGCTCGTTTCGAAAATCTTGAAGCTCTGACTTGGTCTCGGCCAGCCGCGTTCGGTCACCTCCGGCCTGAAAACCACAGATGCGATCTGCCGCTGCACTTCCTCGATGATGGTATAGGCCGCGCCGCCGCTACCGATGACGACAGCCGGACGCATACGCTGCGAGCCGTTGAAGCGTATCGGCACGTCGAGGTCGTCCATCGTGAAACCAACCGCCGTGCAGTTCTCGACAAGCTGGGCGTCGACCACGCGCGGAAATGCGGTCGTCAGATTCACGTCGCATCCAGGCATCGACAGAATGATCTGCTCGGCCGAAATCTTCCGAACGAAAGGCGTAAATTCGAAGTTCAGGCCTCGGATGGCATTTCGAAATTCATCGACATCTGAAAAGCGAAATATTCTGGGTGCCAAGCTTGGCACATCATCAATGCTGTTCATGGCGACGAGAAGCGCAGCGTCGCAACGACGCGCGCCCGGCGATGAGCCGTTCGCTCCCTCCTTCGGTTTTACGTCAGACCAAGGGAATCAATCTGAACGTGTCTCTCAGGAGACTGGCGTCCAGTCCTGAGGACAAGGACGGACGTTGGATATCGCCGAATTTCGATAGCGTTTTCCGGTCATTCGGCACCCAGCCGCGCAATCCCTAAAAAGCAAATTAACGGCTTTCGGGCGAAATGAAACGCGTTAGATCGAAAATTCATTGCAATTCGGGCTCCTGCCATGATGGCAAACGCGCCTGCTAATATATTGATCGAGCTGGAGGATGCGGTCGCAACCTGCCCGTTGGACCGCTGCGCCCGCATCCTCGAAGGTATTTTGCAACTGCTCAGCGGCAGCCGCGACCGGCCCCAGCAATTGCTTGCCAATGTCGTCGACCGTATCCTGCTGCGATTGATGGAGCGGCTCGAGGTCAGCGCGCTGATCCAACTCGGCGATGCGCTCGCCGAACTCGATGCGGCTCCGCCGGAGACCTCGAGACGCCTTGCCTCGCACGACGATCCCGACGTCGCCTGCCGCGTTCTGCTCAAATCGCTCGCGCTGTCCGCGTCCGATCTCAAAACGATCGCGATGACGAGCGGCGCACCGCAGCAGCTTGCGATTGCTGCCCGCGCGCGCGTCGAACCACAATTGACCGAGACACTCATCAGGCGCGGCGGCCGCGCCGTCCTCCTCGCGCTGATCGGCAACGCGGGCGCACAATTCTCCGACGCCGCCTACGTCGCGCTCGTCGAGACGTGCGCAAGCGATGACGAACTCACGAAGGCTCTGGCGCTGAGACCAGGCACGCCAGATCCGGTCTTGAAGAAATTGCTGTCGGCCTCGCCGGCCTCCAACGCTCGCGCGGAGACAAAGGCCTCCCCCGCTTTGGCTCCGCAAGCGGCAGCGCCGATTGTGCCCCGGTTGCCCAGTGCGGCAGACTATGCAAGCGCACGGCCGGAGATCGTCGCGCTCAACCGCATCGGCAAGCTCAACGACTCCACGGTGAATCGCTTCGCGATCCGCGGCGAGACCGCCAATTTGCTCACAGCCTTGTCGGTGCTTTCGGGCACTCCCATCGAGATCGTCGAGCACGTCATGACTGACCGCGATTGCGAAGGGCTGGTCATGGCCTGCCGGGCTTCGCGGCTGAACTGGCAGACCACGCTCGCCATCCTGAGCAACCGCAGCTGGACCAGGCTTTCCTTTGCCGAGCGCGAACGCGCACAGCTCGTTTTCGAGACGCTGCTTCTGTCGACCAGCCAGTGGACAGTGCGGTGGGGACAGATCGCCGCAAGCGTCAAGGGGAGCGATCGGGGAAATCGCGTCGCAAAAGCGGGGGGTAACCGATGAAGTTCGATGGCCGCAAGACGGCGCGCGTGCGGATGGACCACCGGCAGCCCGTCAACCTGATGGGCTCCGACGGCACGTGGCGGCGCAGCTGCGTACTACTCGACGTGTCGCAGACAGGCGCAAAGCTCGAGGTCGAGGGCACGTTGGACGTGCTGCAGGCCAAGGAATTCTTCATGTTGCTGTCGTCGACCGGGCTCGCCTATCGGCGCTGCGAGCTGGTCTGGATTGATGGCACCACGGCGGGCATTCACTTCATCACCGCCGATGGCAAGAAGCGGCCCGCGAGCGCGCCGTCAGCCGCTCCTCAAAGCGCGGTCCAAAGCAAATAGGCCGACATTCATCCACCCATTGGAATCGTGACAGACCAGGTCAAACCGTGCAGAACGCGCGAACCATTCTCAGCCCAGATCGGGGCGCCAACGGCGAGAAGGACCCGGCCCGCGCCTTCGTGCATGTGCTGGCCGACACGTCCGACAAGCTGGCCGGCGTTTGCTCGATCCTCGAGGAGCGCTTCGTCGTCGCGGGCGAACGGTTGGACGCCGAGGCCAAGCTGTCGCAGGTGCCCTCTGCCATCGTCATTCGTGCCGAGCTGCGCGACGTCGACAACATCGCGGCCATCAAGAAGCGCGCCTGCAAGCTCGCCAAGGCGAAGAAGCGGATTTTCCTCCTCGAGCACACCTCGCACGTCGGTATCTCGCAAGCCTACGCGCTCGGGGCGACGCACGTCCTGCCCGGGACCATCAACCGGAACAAGCTGCTGTCCACTCTGTCAGATCCAGCGGGTCCACCCTCCGCCTCGCCGGGCGGGCCAGCCCAGTCCGACAACGCGGTCGAGGCCGCGGCAACCGCGATCGCCTCGATGTTCACGTCAGTTGCGCTTGGCCAGCCTCTTGACGTCGATGGCACCAGGGAGGCCGGCCGGCAGATTGCCGATCGCATCGCCGCGCGAGGCCTTTCGGAATGGCTCACGACCGTGCGGCGCCACCACGAGGGAACCTATCAGCACTGCCTGCTCGTGACGGGTGTCGCCGTCGACTTCGGCCTGAGCCTCGGTGTCGGAAGGACCGACCTGGAGCGGCTCTACTCGGCGGCCATGTTCCACGACATCGGCAAGGCGCAAATTCCGCTTGCCATTCTCGACAAGCCGGGCCGCCTCGATGCGGAGGAACGCGCCCTGATCGAGACCCACCCGGTCGCCGGCTACGACTTCCTCAAAGGACACGACAAGATCTCGCCGGAGATCCTCGATGCCGTTCGCCATCATCACGAATATCTCGACGGCAGCGGCTATCCCGATGCGCTCTGCGCCGAGAGCATTGGCGACATCGTGAGAATTCTCACCATCTCCGACATCTTTGCAGCGCTGATCGAGCACCGGCATTACAAGCCGACCATGCCGCGCGCGGAAGCCTACGAAATATTGCGCGGGATGGGCGGAAAACTGGAGAAAGCCCTGGTGACCTCGTTCAAGCAGGTCGCACTCACGCGGTGAGCTCCAGGCAAAGACGGCGCAGCGAGCCCGGTCTAGTGGATGGCACGATGATGACTGGCGCGGCGCGGGATAGACCGGCATGCCAGCCCGTCGGCCAGCAGCTTCATGTCCTCATGCCGGCCGCTGCGTATCAAGCGGCCGAACTCCTCTGGCGTGAAAGGTAGACTTGGATCACCATCGATTGGGCGCCGCAATCGCGGGCCGAAGAACCGCCGAACCAGACTAGCCAGCCGCCGCATGTCAAATTCCCTCGCGCCAGCAACAAAGCTCTCACGAGGCATATTGTTCCTCCCGCGTCTTCGAGATTGCAAGAGGCCGCAAGGAGTCCGCACCAAAAATTTCCGCCGCAGAAGAATCTCCTCTCTGTCGTCCTAGTCGACAAAACCGACGTAGCGCACGAACTCCTGATTGTGCTCGCGGTCCGAGCGCACGGCATTCGCGGCAAAGTCCTCGTCAAGATAGCCCATCGCGACGCAGGTCATGATCACCTCGTCTTCCGGAATTTTCGCGACCTCGCGGACGATGTCGGAGCGCATGATGCCCTGCCCGTTGATGACGGAGCCGAGACCGCGATCCCATGCCGCGAGCACGATGCCGTAGCAGAGCGCGCCGAGATCGAAATGACAGACGGCGCCGGGGTCCAGCACGCGATCGTAGGTCAGGACGAGCGAGACCGGCGCGTCGAACTGGCGGAAGCCGCGCAGCACCCAGTCCTGCCGCATCGGCTTGTCGTCGCGCGCGATCCCCATCGCGCCGAACAGCTTCTTGGCGATGTCGACCTGCCGCGTGCGATGCACGCCCTGGTATTCCCCGTGGCTGACGATGTCGCGTTTGACCTTGGCCCCGCCGATCATCTCTTCCATGTTGCGGCGGCGAAGCTCCTCGAGCGGCGGGCCGGTGAGCACATGGACGTGCCAGGGCTGGGTGTTCATCGACGACGGCGCGCGCTTGGCACTCTCGATGATCGCCTCGATCACCGCGCGCGGCACCGGCTCGTTCCGGAAGCCGCGCACGCTGCGGCGCGACTGGACCAGCGTTTCGAATTCCACCTCGTAAACCTCCCTACCCTTCGCTCGGCCTCGAACATCGTTGCCGATGCGGCTCGCGAAACCTATGCTACCCCGCAAGCAAGACCAAGAACCCAGTGAGGAACAATGCCCGCACCGCTCGATCCCGTCATCGCCCAGATCATTCCGCTGCTGCCGCTGCGCGATCCCACCGCGATGACGCCACAGAGCGCCCGCGATTCCTTGCGTGCACTGGCTGCCTCCCGCGCCGCCATTCCGCCGCCACCAGTCGAGACCGTGCAGGATATCGAGGTGCGCGGCGGCGCCGGCCCGCTTGCTGCCCGCGTCTACCGGATCGGCACCACGCCCGCGCCGACCGTGGTGTTCTTCCACGGCGGCGGCTGGGTCGCCGGCGACATCGAAACCCACGACCGGCAGGCGCGCAACCTCGCCATCGAGACCGGCGCGGTCGTCATCTCGGTCGATTATCGTCGCCCGCCCGAGACGCGGTTTCCCGGCGCCTTCGAGGATGCGTTCGCGGCGGTCAACGACATCTTCAACCGCGTCGCGGAATTTGGCGGCGACGCAAGACGTTTCGGTGTTGCCGGCGATAGCGCCGGCGGCAATCTCGCGGCCACCACCGCCATTGCCTGCCGCGACGCCGGCATCAGGCTTGCCGGGCAATTGCTGGTCTATCCCGTGACCGACGTCCTTGGCGCCTACGCGGATGACGGCGAGAACGCGCGCTATCCTTCGCGCGCCGAGAATGCCGAAGGATACTTTCTGACGCGTGCCACCATGGAATGGTTCTGCGGCCATTATCTCGCCGACCCCGATCACGCCCTTGACTGGCGCGTCTCGCCGCTGCGGGCACCGTCTCTGGCTGGCCTTGCGCCCGCGGTCGTGACCACCGCCTGGTTCGATCCCCTGCGCGACGAAGGGACGGCCTATGCGCGGGCGCTGGAGGCTGCCGGCGTGCCCGTCAAGCACCATGAAGGCCCCGGCCTAATCCACGGCTATTTTGGTCTCGGCGATGCCTCCGAGGTCGCGCGCGCCGAAGCGCAGCGCGCCCGGGCCGACTTCAAGGCCCTGCTCATGCGGGGCGCATGAGCAGCCGCTAGGCGCGCGGCACAGGCTGCGCCGCCGCGTGCCCCCAGGTTTCGTCCCAATCCTGACCGGCGGCATCGACGACACGACCGTCGGCTTCGAAGAATTTGTTCGGCACCTGGAAGATCGCCAGGATCAAGGCCCCCTCCGGACACCAGGCGGCATGCCGGCTGCCCGCCTCGCGCCAGATGAATTCGCCGGCCTTGCAGGCAACGCCCTTGGCCGGCCCCTCCTTGTCGACGAGCGCGCCTTCGATCACCCAGCTCTGCTCGATGCCGACATGCTCGTGATCGGGCAGCACCGATCCCGGCGCAAATCGCATCAAGGCGGTCATCAGGCCGGTCCGGCGATCGAACAGCAGCGTCTTGGCCTCGCAGCCTGGAAAGCGCGTCGTCTGCCAATCCATGTCCTGAGGCCGAACCAGATGCGAATGCTGATCGGCGGCTTCCGAGTGTTTGGCGATCACGGCGTCCATCACGATGCTCCGTCCGGTTAAGCTGGCCGAGCCTAGCAGGGTTGCCCGGCGCGGTCAGCGAGCACTGCAACAGGACGCGAGCCCAGCCAACGCCAACCCGGAAAAATCGCCAGCCGGACCGGACGGCGGGCCTCCATCCAGCTTGATTGCGCCACGATTCCCGGTTCCTATCTCTCCACCATTTCTGGTTTACGGAGACACCCATGATGAAGCGGATTTTCCTGGCTGCGATCCTTGCCACCTTTGCAGCAGGCTCGGCCTTCGCGGACGACACCTGCGAGAGCAAGGCGGTCGGCAAGGACGGCAAGGCGCTGGCCGGCGCCGCCAAGGCCTCGTTCCTCAAGAAGTGCAAGGCGGACGCCTGTACGCCCAAGGCCGTCAGCGCCGATGGCAAGCCGCTCGCCGGCGCTGCCAAGAACAGCTTCATGAAGAAGTGCGAGATGGGCGCGTAAGTTGCTGTGACACTCTCGTGTGCTGGATGCAGCGCAGCGCTTCTCCGGCGATGCGAAGCATCGTCCGGGGCTGTGCGCTGCAGAGCCGCGGCCCATGCCTTCTGCATGGTTCGATAGATGGGTCCCGGCTCTGCGCAGCAGCGTTAAACGCTGCAGCGCGTCCGGGACACGAGACGTCCGGATCGGGCCTCTACTGGTTTCGCCATCAATCGCGCTTGAACCGATAGTCAAACGCCCCGCCCAGAGGCTTGATGAGCCCGACCGTCGGAGCCGGGAAATGAACCGGCAAGATCAGCGTGTCGGTGTCCGCAACTGACGAAAAAAACTTCCGCCGCGACACCGCCGATTGTTTCGGCTCCCAATCCGGCTTCGCCGACCAGTCCGGCTCGCGGCACTGGATCTGGTGATGCATGAGATCGCCCGCGACCACCGCGCGCTGGCCCTTCGAGACAATGTTCACGCAGCAATGGCAGGGCGAATGCCCCGGCGTCGGCGTCAGCGTGACAGTGTCGTCGAGCGCGTAATCGTCGTCGACCAGGAGCGCCTGCCCGGCCTCGACGATCGGCAGGCAATTGTCGCGAAACACGGTACCGGGCGGATTGCTGCCCTTGGCGTGCTCGGCCTCCCAGGCCGCGTACTCGCCCTTGTGGAAGACGTATTTGGCATTCGGAAACGTCGGCACCCAGCGACCGTCGCGCAAACTCGTATTCCAGCCGGTGTGATCGATGTGCAGATGCGTACAGAACACGTAGTCGATCTGCTCGAAAGAGATGCCGAGCGCGAACAGCTCGTTGCGCCAGCGCTCCTTGCCGGGAAAATCGAACGGCGGCGGATGGCCCTTGTCCTCGCCGGTGCAGGTATCGACCAGGATGGTGTAGCGCGGCGTGCGCACGACAAAGGTCTGATAGGTGATGACGATCATGCCGCGCGCGGCGTCGAACACCTCCGGCTCCATCGTCGGCAGATGATGGGCGAACACGCCGTCGTCATAGGCCGGGAAGAAATCCTGCGGCCGCCGCCATGGCCCTTCCCGCTCGATCACCGCATCGATGGTGATGTCGCCGATCCGAAGTTGCTTCATGGTGGTTCGCTCCCCTTTTTTGCAAGGAGCGTAGCGCAAGTCGCTAACCCGTCAAGCGACGCCGCGACATGCTAGCTCCGCAGCCCCGGCGCTTCCTGCCCGGTGCGCGCGACGTATTCCGTGTAGCCGCCGCCGAACTGGTGGATGCCTTCCGGCGTCAGCTCCAGCACGCGGTTCGACAGCGTCGCCAGGAAGTGACGGTCATGCGAGACGAACAGCATGGTGCCCTCGAAATCCGACAGCGCATTGATCAGCATTTCCTTGGTGGCAAGGTCGAGATGGTTGGTCGGCTCGTCCAGCACCAGGAAGTTCGGCGGGTCGAACAGCATCTTGGCCATCACCAGCCGCGCCTTCTCGCCGCCCGAGAGCACGCGGCAGCGCTTCTCGACGTCGTCGCCGGAGAAGCCGAAGCAGCCCGCAAGCGCGCGCAGGGATCCCTGCCCCGCGGTCGGAAACGCGTATTCGAGTGACTGGAACACCGTCTGCTCGCCATCGAGCAGGTCCATCGCGTGCTGGGCGAAATAGCCCATCTTGACGCTGCCGCCGACCGCCACCGTGCCCTGGTCCGGCTCGCTCGCGCCCGCAACGAGCTTGAGCAGCGTCGATTTGCCCGCGCCGTTGACGCCCATCACGGCCCAGCGCTCCCTGCGCCGGATCATGAAATCGAGCCCGTCATAGATGCGCTTGCTGCCGTATCCCTTGTGGACGCTCTTCAGCGCCACGACGTCCTCGCCCGAGCGCGGCGCCGGCGGAAAATCGAATGCCACGCTCTGGCGCCGCCGCGGCGGCTCGACCCGCTCGATCTTGTCGAGCTTCTTCACCCGGCTCTGCACCTGCGCCGCATGAGAGGCGCGCGCCTTGAAGCGCTCGATGAACTTGATTTCCTTCGCGAGCATGGCCTGCTGGCGCTCGAACTGCGCCTGCTGCTGCTTCTCGTTCTGCGCGCGCTGCTGCTCGTAGAATTCGTAATCGCCGGTATAGGTGGTGAGCGAGCCGCTATCGATCTCGATCACCTTGGAGATCACGCGGTTGATGAACTCGCGGTCATGCGAGGTCATCAAGAGCGTGCCTTCGTAATCGTGTAGGAATTTTTCCAACCAGATCAGGCTTTCGATGTCGAGATGGTTGCTCGGCTCGTCGAGCAGCATGACATCGGGACGCATCAGGAGGATGCGGGCGAGCGCCACGCGCATCTTCCAGCCGCCGGAGAGCTTTCCGACATCGCCCTCCATCATCTCCTGACTGAAGCCGAGGCCGGACAGCGCCTCGCGCGCGCGGCCGTCCAGCGCATAGCCGTCGAGCTCCTCGAACCTGTGCTGCACCTCGCCGTAGCGGGTGATGATCTCGTCCATCTGGTCGGCCTTGTCGGGATCGGCCATGGCGGCCTCGAGCTCGCGCAGCTCGGCCGCGACCTCGCTGACCGGACCGGCCCCATCCATCACCTCGGCCACGGCACTGCGGCCAGACATCTCGCCGACGTCCTGGTTGAAATAGCCGATGGTGATGCCGCGATCGGTCGAAACCTGCCCCTCGTCTGGCAATTCCTCGCCGGCGATCATCCGGAACAGCGTGGTCTTGCCGGCGCCGTTCGGCCCGACCAGGCCGATCTTCTCGCCCTTGTTGAGGGCGGCGGAGGCTTCGATGAACAGGATCTGGTGGCCGGCTTGCTTGCTGACGTTGTCGAGGCGGATCATGGGGTCTTTTCAGGGGGGATTTTTGCGTTGCAGCGTCATAGGCCATGCTGGCCGCCGGGGGAAGCCCGGCGGGACGCGGGATTCACGCCGAAAGCAGCCCTTTTGCGCTCGAAGCGGCCGTAGACGGGCCACCTGGCCCAAGGCTGGCTAGCGAATGGCAGTTGCGCTCTTGAGCAGCGCGACGAGTTGGCTTTGCTGGCTGGTTCCGGTCTTGCGAAAGATCTGTTCGAGATAAGAACGCGCGGTCGCAAACTTGATGCCGCTCTGCTCGGCCGCCGCCTTGAGCGTCTGCCCCGAGGAAAGACTTGCGGCAAGTTTGGCCTGGGCAGGCGTGAGGTCGAACAGGCCCGACAACAGACCGGGTGCCGGAACGAGCGCACTCGCCTGTGCCGGCGTGAACACCAGGATCGTATCCCCGCCAGAGAAGAGGTCACGGGCAGACCGCAACAAGGGCAAGACGTGAAGAACGCCCGGCGCAGTCTCATCCGGACTGGTGATGGGAATGGAACGAACCGCTTGTGGAATGGCGCTTTGCCGATTTTCCTGGAGGGCAGCGCGCAGCAGTTCATTGGCCCGCCCCTGAGCAATGGTGACCCGATCGCCAAGTCCGAAACCGAACAGATCGGAACGTTCGAGAAACCGCTTGTTCGCCGCGATGGCGACGCCGTTGACGCACACGGTGGCGGCAAGGCCGAGCGCTTCGAGCGCCGTGACCGTGCCGTTTGCGCGCTCCAGACCGAGCCGCGAAGCGATCAGCGCCGCGCGGGCCAGATGTGGGCGCAAGGCATCGAGGCGCGCTAGCTCCTCTGGTTCGTAACGGCCGGCGCCGAGCCCCTTCTGCAGGACGTAGATCGCCAGCTCGCCTGTCGGCATCGGCACCGCGGTGCAGACGTGCGCGCCGATGCCTCGGGCGCGCAGACGCTGGCGAATGGGATCATTCTCGATTTCGGAGGCGGACATGTAGTCGTCGACTTGGACGAAGCTGTTGGGCTTGGCATCGCACATGCGCACGACCGACGTCGAGAAGCGCAAATCCGGGCTGATCAGAAATTCTTCGAGGAGATCTTGGAGGTTGTTCAGCGTGACTCCGCTCGCGCGCGCATCATCGCCGAACAGGAAAAGGGTCGCGCCGATAGATTGTGATGTCGCAGCCAGATCGGTCAGAAGTTTGGGCCATAGCTCGGGCAAATGCGCTCTCATAGGCAAGATCGATAATCTGCACTGGCACACCACTAACAGACGAACCGTCAGGCTTGCCTGTTCATTTCAGTCTCGAATGTTGGCCGTGCGCGGCATGGACTGCAGTCCTCGCAAACCGAAGCGACGGACTGGAAATTGCGACGTGCGGCAACGTTGAGAACTCATTGTTCTTCTTGAAATCATCATGGGCCGACGAGTCCGTCGGCAATGACAACGGCGAATGAAAAATCGAGCAATCCGGCAAACGGATTATCGAACGGCGCCGTTGAGTTTGCAACGGCCGCTTCGAACCTCGGCGCGCTCGGGGGAAGCAATTGCAGGCGAGACGACAAGTGGCTCGCATCGAATAGACTGCCGGTTCCCTGACCGGGAACCACAACAGACGCTCGGATCGATGAGTCGGCGCAACCGTCAAATGCCGGTGTTTATTCAATAAAGTTGGTGTGGCGGCGGCGCTACAACGATACCGCGAAGGTGATGCTAAACCAATTGCGTTCGGCTTTTGGGAGATTCCAAATGATATTCCAACAAGGCTTCATCACCAGATCTTTGACAACCTCGGTCCCCCTACTGGCGCTTGCCGCAACACTGCTGACACCTCGCCCCGCTCACGCCATCCACGCCGTCTGCTCCTTCGTGAGCGGCAGCGAGCAGCAGGTTCTTGTGGTTCAGGACGACGACTGTTCCAATCCTTTCACGCCGTTCGCAGGCGGACCGTTACTCTTCGGAGACAGCATCCACGCCTCCCAGGATATGACCGTGGACGGCACCACGACGACCGGCACGACGAACGTCAACGGCAACTCGACCTTTGGCGCGGGGACGACGGCGACATTCAACGGAAACGCCGTTTTCAATGGGACGGTCTCCTTTGCGGGCGCGCAGAATTTCGCGGGCATCAACAACACCGGAAATATCTCGACGGACACGCTGAGTACGACCGGCGCCGCCACGATCGGAGGCACGCTGAGCGTAACGGGCCAAGCGACCTTCAATGGCATCACCAACACGGGCAATCTGACCACCGACACAATGACGGCGAACACATCGATCAACACGCCGCTGATTACAGCGACTACCGCCAACGTGACGACGGCCAACATGACCACCGTCAATGCCACGACGGCCAACATAACAACCGCCAACGCGACAACGGCCAACCTCGGTACGGCCAATGTCACGACGGCACTCCAGGTATCCCCGGGCGCGACGGTCAACATGGGCGGCAACAGGGTTCAGAACGTCGCCGCACCGGTGGCAGGAACCGACGCGGCCAACAAGAGCTATGTCGACGCCAGCGTGGCCTCCCTGGGAGGGCAGTTCGACCAGGCGCTCGCGGGGGTCAACAGCAGGATTGACGACATTTCGAACCGGACGACCAAAGCAACTGCCGGCGTCGCCATGGCATTCGCAATGGCCGGCGTGCCGACGGTGCTGCCCAACGAGCGAGTTGCCTTCACCATGAACTACGGCAATTTCCAGGGACAGAACGGCTTGGCGCTCAATGGCGCAGTCCGCCTGAGCGACAATTTGCAGTTCACAGGCGGCGTCGGCTATTCGACCAACCAGAACCTCGTCGGTGCCCGCGCCGGCTTGCGTGTCGGCTGGTAGCCACCATGCGCTCCAGGCCTCATGCCGTCTTTGCACTGACACTATGTCTGGCCGCTCTTGGGCCGACCGCCGTCTTGCCGCAGACAAGCCCCGCCCAAAATCCGCCGGGCGGCGCAGCTCCAATTCCTGGTACTAGGCCTGCGGAGACGAATGCGGCGCCCGCCCGTGCCAAGGTTCAGGTGCCGCTGGACCAGGCGCTGCTATTGGTGCGTTCGACCCTGTTGACGCTCAACGATGCCAACCATTCCGGCAACTACACCGTGCTGCGAGACCTTGCCTCGCAGGAGTTTCAGGCCAGAAATACGTCCGCGGATCTCGCGCTCGTCTTTGCCGACATGCGAAGGAGTAATCTGAGCCTGTTCAGCGTCATGCTGCTGTCACCTCAGCTGTCCAGCGCCCCCGAGATCGACGCCGAAGGACGTCTGCGGGTTGCGGGCTATGTTCCTACGAGCCCGCAGCAGGTGAAATTCGAAGTTGCGTATGAAGCCTCTTCTCGCCAGTGGAAGCTGTTGAGCCTCAATATCTCGACCGCGCCTCTCCAAACGGCGGCACCTTCCCAGGAGGCGCCGAAGAGCGAACCCAGAAAGCAGGCGCAGGCTCCAAAGACCCCACCAAAAGCGCCGGCCGCAAAAGGCCCTCCAACCAAATTGGAGGCAGCTCAGAGCCCCGCTCCCCAGCCTCAGGGAGCGTCCAGCCAGGAGTAGAGTTCGGGCCTGAAGGTGCGCCGCAACCGTCGTCGTTCTGCGATCCTCAAAGCGTCGCGCGACATTTGAGGCCAAACAGAAGCTAACAGAACAGGTCGTGACGCCGTGAGGGCCGACGGAAACGGCACAGTCCCCTGGAGGTCGCTTGCCGACATCCGACAGGCGGCGACCAAGGTCAGCCAGCGGTAATGCGCCTACCTGCCGTGATGACAGCCTCGACAGTTGGAGGAAGAAGTCATCATGGTCACTTCGCGTAACCCTGTGATCGCAGCCACGAGATCCGACGCTCTCCGTTCATCCAATCGTCAATTTCAGCCTTGCTCGTGAAGCCCGTGATTTCTCGGGGTTCTGCGCCCGGGTACTCGGCGATGATCGCCCAGTCGCCCTCGGCTTTGCGGATTGGTTTGAAGCTCACTTTTACTTTTGCCATGCCCAACTATGCAGGAAAGTGAGCGAAAAGGGAACCTCTCCAAACACTCATGGTCACTCCCACCACCACTCATCGGTTCGTGCGGCTTTCAACCACGGAACCGATGCACCGACCATGAAAGAACGGCCATCGGCTTCTTCTTGAAGTTTCGCGGCGGCTGCTGTAAAGTGTTCGCTATCGATACTGGCCGAACAACTGTTCCGCTTTCGCCTCATATCCTGACGGCGCGCACGTTTCAGACATTCTCCAACATCGACTAACCGGAACGTTGGCCGCAAGTCCGCGCGCCAGCATTCCTGCGCGCATGCGAAAGGAAGACCTGATGAATACAGGCACAGTGAAGTGGTTTAACAGCCAAAAGGGCTTCGGCTTTATCCAACCGGCAAACGGCAGCACCGACGTTTTCGTTCATATCAGCGCGGTCGAACGCGCTGGCATGGACACCCTCAACGAGGGGCAGACGCTGTCTTACGACGTCGTGGCAGACCGCCGCACGGGCAAGTCCGCTGCCGATAATCTTCGTGCTGCTTAATTAAGAGCACGACAGACCTGTCGCTCTCGCCACGGATGTACTGGCAGAGCTTGTGGTCCTGCCCCGCTCCTGAGTCGTCAGGGCGGGGTTTTTGCTTCACCCCGAGCAAGGGCGGGGGCCGGCAGAATGTGTTACGTCACGCCCGCGCTTGACGTCACAGCAGCTGCAAACATCGAGGTAACACATGTCGTATGCCTATAAGCTGAATGAAGACGTGCGCCACCAGCCCCAAGGTCCGCAAGGACGTGCCACCACCGAACCGCCCATGATCTATACCATCATTCAACACATGCCGATCGAGGCCGACGGACGCGTGAGATACCGCATCAGGGCCAAGTCCGAAAAGATCGAGCGAGTCGTTACGGAAGATCAGCTTTCGTATTTTCAATAATCTTCCGACCGAGACCGGCAGCCGAGCCACGCGGCGAGAACCTCATGACGACGTCTCCCTGCGCTCAGAACGCCGGCGCTCGTCACGGCTCAAACGACAAGATTGCCGGATGGGCAAGCACGGGCTCTAGGCCCTTCTCATCAGCCTGAGCGAAGCCGCCAACCGCAGGCTACGCTTGCCGGCGAGCGCGATGCCTTCGAGCTCGCCGCTGTCTTGGTTGCAGGTGCCGGAGAAGCCGATCCCGACCTCGTAGCCACCGAATACGGGATTCTCGCCCTTCGCTGGCGTGTGCTCCTGGTTGAGCATCTCGCCCTTCCAGCGGCCGTCCGCCGAGGAATAGGAGCCGAGATAGTAGAAGAACGCATCGCCGCCGAGGATGCGGCCGTCGATCAGCAGCATCACGCCGGAGAGCCCGGCCTCGACGCCGTCGAGCGCGCGCAGGCTCATGCCGTAGAATCCGTTGGCGATGCCGCCCTGCCCGATCGTGCCGCGGGGCGGCAGCGCCCCGTCATCGAGCCGCGTGAGATTGGCCCAGAAGTTGGCACCCGGCATGGTGTCCGCACCGCCTTGTAGACGGATCTCGTTGCCAACCAGCCGGCCGCGCGCCGCGATCGAGGCCACGTCCGCCCCCATCAGCGGCTTGTAGTTGGGATCGTGGTTATGCCGCTCGGTGATGACCTCGGCCATGATCTCGCCATCGCGCTCGACATAGGTGCCGAGATGCGCAAAGCCCGAATTGCCGCCCAGCATCTTTCCGTCATGCAGGCACATGATGCTGCGGCCTGCCGCATCGTTGACGCCGTATTCTACCTTGTAGAGTCCATCCAGCAACGTAACCAGCCCACAACATCGGAAAGGAACGCAGGCTACCTAGCATTGCCGCCGCAGCTCGGCCACCCGGCTTTTCCGCGCAGGGGCCTTGCAGGACAGCGGCCGCCCGATGCCACATCTTCCTGTTTTGCCCGACGGGTCAAAGCAGATTTTGCAAAATTCGAGGCTCGCAATTCCGCTGCGATTTCAAGGACTCCCTACTGTGCATGGGGTTGTTTTCGCGTTTTTTGGTTTGGCGGATCTCTATCGCGCATCAATGCCGCTTGAAATACTGCACCTCGCGCTCGTGCTTCTCGGCAGCCGCACGGCTCTTGAAGGTCCCGAGGTTACGACGCTTGCCTGTCTTCGGATTCACCTTGCGTGAATAGAGGCGGTATTCGCCCGACGCCAGTTTGCGGATCATGACCGCACCTCCTGCTTGACATGGTCTCAACCGCCCGTGCTGGAGCTGGTTCCTGCTTCGAACCATCAGGCGGGAGCGCGCGACAAAGAGGCGAATGAGTAAGACCGAGCCATCAGCCGAAGCGCAGATCGCAGCGTTCGTCGCCAGCGCGGCGAAGCAGCCGCTGCTCGATGCCGCCTTCGAACTCTGGCGCTGTCGCTTCCGGCTGGATTCGATCGAGGGACGCCCGACCGCCGACGAGGTCCGCATCAATCGCGCCCTCAACCCGCAGCAGTTGGCGGTTAAATACCGCTACGACCGTGACCACGCCCATGAAGGGCCGATGTTCGGTTATGTGAAGCGCGCCCATCCCGATGCCGATGACGAGGCGATCAGGCGAGCCATCATCACAGCGGTCAAATTCGAGGCCGCGACTGAAGCTCATTTCAAATGGGACGGCGATTTCTGGGAATGCGTCGTTCGCGCCGTGGCGCAGGCCGCAGCAGAGTATCCCGATTTCCTCGATACGACCTATCGCGACGCCCGCAACAATCTCGCTTATTACATGAAGTGAGCTGCCGGGGCCGACGCCAGGCTCATCCCTCGGAAAGGGAGCATTGCACTAGAAGCACAGCGTGGTGACGAGCTTGCCCTGCTTGTCCTTGATCGCATAGGGACAGCGCAGCCGCTCCAGCGCGGCCTTGGCGTCTGCGTCGCCGAGCGCGGCGGCGCGTTCGTAATAGGCTTTCGCGGCGTCCTTGTCCTTCGGCCCGCCGCGGCCTTCCTGCGCGAAGGCCCCCATCCGTTCCAGCGCGCCGGGATGGTTTTGCGCCGCCGCCTTTTCGAACAGCGCACGCGCCGCGACGTCGTCCTTCGCACCGCCCGAACCTTCGGACAGCATCAGGCCGAGCTGGTATTGCGCCTCCGCATTGGTCTCGGCGGCCTTGCCGAGCAGCGCGCGCGCCTGTACCGGATCGGCCGGCCCGGCGCCACCCGCACCGCCGAGCGCGGCGAGGTTGCTGACGCCGCGGGGATTGCCTGCTTGCGCCGCCTTCTCGAACAGCTTGCGCGCCTGGGCCTCGTCCTTGGCGATGCCCGAGCCGGTGCCATAGGCAACGCCGAGCTCGACCATCGCCGCGCTCGATCCCTTGTCGGCCGCCTTGCGCCAGGCGGCGATCGCCTCTGCCGTTTGCCGGTTGGCGGCGTAGGCGCGGCCAAGCGCGAACATCGCGCGGCGCGACGATGCTGCGGCCTGCTTGCAGAACCTGATCGCTGTGGCGACGTCGGAGGATGCGATCTCCGCCACGCCCCTCACGTCAGCCGGCTTGTCGGGATCGCTGGGATCGGCCGCGACCCGGTCGCACAACACGAGATCGGCCGATTGCGCGCGCGCCGCCAAGGGCGCGGCAAGCACGAGGACAATGGCAAGTAAACAACTCCGCATGCTCATCACGTTGCGTCCCCGCTCCGGCAAATTCAAGGCTCGAGTCCTGATTGACGCAGGACCGGCACGACCTCGGGCGAGGCCAGATAGCGCAGCAGCCGGTCCGCGGCGTCGGCATTTGTCGCAGCCGCGATGCGGCCGGCGGAGAACACCGCCGGGGTCTGCAGCTCGTGCGGAATCGGGCCGACCACCTCGATGCCGCCGACCAGCTTCAGCTCGCTGATCTGCTGCACGGCGAGGTCGGCCTCGCCGCTGACGAGACGCTCGGCCGTAAAACCCTGCTCGACGACGGTGGCCTTAGCGTTGATCTCGGCGGCAATCCCCATCCGCGCGATCAGCTGGGCGAAGTAGACGCCGCTGGCGCCCAGCCGCGAATAGGCAACGGATCGCGCTGCGAGCAGCGTCCCGCGCAGCGCCGCTTCGCTTCCGATATCGGGATGCGCCTGCCCTGCCCGCACTGCAATGCCGACATAGGAGCGCGCCAGATCGACCGTGCTATCGGCGGGTACGCGGCGCTCCGCGATCATGTCGTCCAGCCCCTCGCGCGTGAGGATCACGAGATCGGCGGCCTCGCCCGCACGCAACCGCTTCAGCAAGGCGAGGGTCGGCGCAAACTCGGCGTCGATACGGACTCCGGTTGTGGCTTCGTACGCGGACGACAGGCTGCGCATCGCCCCCATCAGGCCGAGCGTCGAGAGCATACGAAGGTTTTCCATGAGCTATTCCCGTCGCGATCAGGCGCGATGCATCAGCTTGAGCGCGGCGGTCAGGCGCAGGCTGCGCTTGCCGGCAAGCGCGGTCGCGTCCAGGACCGCCTGCTCTGAATCGTACGTACCGGAGAATCCGATGCCGACCTCGTGGCCGCCGAAGATCGGATCGTCCTTGGCCGGCGTATGCTCCTGGTTGAGGATCTGACCCTTCCAGCGGCCGTTCGCGGCCGTGTAGCTGCCGAGATAGTAGAACGCGGCATCGCCGCCGAGGATGCGGCCCCGGTTGAGCAGCATCACGCCGGTGAGGCCGCCGTCGAGACCGTCGAGCATCCGCAGATGGATGGAGTAGAGGCCGTCGGCGATTCCGGCTTCGCCAACGCCACCAGCGATCGGCGCCTCGGTTTCCGTGATGGGCGTCATGACCGACTGGAAGGGAATGCCGGGCAGCTCCTTCAGCTCGCCCTTGAAGCGATAGAGGTCGCCATCGGCCCAACCCTTGGCGAGCAAGGTGGCATCGTCGGTGCCTGCCATGGCGCGGTAGTTCGGATCGGGGTTGTGGCGGACGGTGTTGATCACGACGTCGACGCCGCTGTCGGTCTTCTCGTAAGTGCCGATATGGGCAAAGGCCGAGTTGCCTCCGAGCATCTTGCCATGGCCGGCATGCATCACGCTGCGGCCGACGGTGTCGCCGAGCTGAAATCGAACCTTGTAGAAGCCTTCAAACACCAGCCGTGTCCCCGGCCCTCGCGCACAGCGCACTCTATCCCGCTTTCCGGCGCGAAGGACAAATATCGCTGGGGCAAGGCAAGAATGACCACAGGAGCGGCTGCCATCCAAATACAAAAATCCGCCGGAGCCTCGCAGCTCCGACGGATTGTAAGCCAACCCGGGCCAGCCCCCCAGCCCGGGCCGGGAGGATCTTAGGCCGCGGCCTTCTTGTCGGCCGGCACGGACGCGATCGTCTTCAGGATCTGCGAAGCGATCTGGTATGGGTCGCCCTGCGAGTTCGGACGGCGGTCTTCCAGATAGCCCTTGTAGCCGTTGTTGACGAAGGAGTGCGGCACGCGGATCGAGGCGCCGCGGTCGGCCACGCCGTAACTGAACTTGTTCCACGGCGCGGTCTCGTGCTTGCCGGTCAGACGCTTGTCATTGTCCGGGCCGTAGACGGCGATGTGATCCATCAGGTTCTTGTCGAAGGCGGCCATCAGCGCTTCGAAATACTCCTTGCCGCCGACGGTGCGCATGTACTCGGTCGAGAAGTTGGCGTGCATGCCCGAGCCGTTCCAGTCGGTGTCGCCGAGCGGCTTGCAGTGGAATTCGATGTCGATGCCGTACTTTTCGGTAAGGCGCAGCATCAGGTAGCGGGCCATCCACATTTCGTCAGCGGCCTTCTTGGAGCCCTTGCCGAAGATCTGGAATTCCCACTGGCCCTTCGCGACTTCCGCATTGATGCCTTCATGGTTGATGCCGGCGGCCAGGCAGAGGTCGAGATGCTCCTCGACGATCTTGCGGGCGACGTCGCCCACGTTGGAGTAGCCGACGCCGGTGTAGTACGGGCCCTGCGGCGCCGGATAACCGGAGGCCGGGAAGCCGAGCGGACGGCCGTCCTTGTAGAAGAAGTACTCCTGCTCGAAGCCGAACCAGGCGCCGGGGTCGTCGAGAATGGTGGCGCGCTTGTTGGAGGGGTGCGGAGTCTTGCCGTCGGGCATCATGACTTCGCACATCACGAGCACGCCGTTGGTGCGCGCGGCGTCCGGGAAGACGGCGACCGGCTTCAGCACGCAATCGGAGCTGTGGCCTTCGGCCTGCTGGGTGGAGGAGCCATCGAAGCCCCAGAGCGGAAGCTGCTCGAGCGTCGGAAACGACGCGAATTCCTTGATCTGAGTTTTGCCGCGCAGGTTCGGAGTCGGCGTATATCCGTCGAGCCAAATGTACTCGAGCTTATACTTGGTCATTGAGCCTCTCTGTAGATGATGCGAAAGGTTGGGGGCCTGGCGGTCCCCGAACGTCTTGTACCCGGCCATCATCGGCCAGCCGTTTACAAGCATTTTACGTGCCAAAAAGCCGCAGTCGGACGGTTCGCCTTCGTGATCGGCGGTCTCCCGTCCCGAGCCAACTAGCTCGAGCACGATGCGTCATAGCCGCGCACCTTCGCGTGAAGCTGCAGCGCAAAAATCTCTGGAAATCGCCCGATTCTAAAGCAAACCAGGCTGTTCTGAAATGTGCCGATGAAACGCGCATCAACGCCCGGCAATTTTTGCAAAGTCCTGAGCACCGCCCAGCAACCTTCGGAACAGCTCAGACGTTAGTCACGGCCAAGCTGCCTTGCAGGATGCAGAGCTCCATCTGCTCACAAATTGGGCGGCAACTGATTTCCTTTTCAGCACTTTCCAATTCGGGAGGGGCGGACGATACGGGGAGTCCGGTAACCACAATCGAACGAGTCGGGCGCACCATGGGAGGCTATGGCGCTTCGACCAAGGAGAATCTCAATGATGAACAATGGTCTGAGTCAGGGATCGGCGACGATCTATCAGTTTCCGGTCGGGGGCCGCGCTGCTCTCGCCCGAAGCCGCTATGGCGAGACCCGCCTTGCCGCCGATCATGCTTCGCTTCCTGCGAACGTCTCGATCTGCAGCGACAGCTGGTACCATCAGGACGCGGTCGACGAGGCCAAGCCGAAATGGGATCGCTGATGCCTATGGCTGGTTTAAGAACGCCGCGCCCTCGCAGGTGCCCAGCGGCAGCTTGAAAAGGGGTCGAAACAACGATGTTTCGGCCCTTTTTGATTCCCGCTGTCCGCGCAGTCAGATCCCGGACCTTTCGACCACCGCACAGGCCGTGACCGGTCGCCTCAGATGTTTCACCGTCGTGGGGCCGGTCTTTGGAATCTTCAGAGTCACCCCCGCCCCCGAATAGCGAGCGCCTGAAACCGACAGCCGCTTTGCGAGCGTGACCGGCTCACCATCGATCTGAAGGAACGCGCGCTTGTCCTCGTCGTAAAATCCAGCGATGAACTGCGTACCATCGGTGCAGCGATAGGTCCGGAACGTCTGCGCTTCAGTCGGCGGCGCCCCGGTCAATCCAGCCGCCAGCATGGTGATCCCCGAAAGAATGGCCTTGTGCCGGCCCATGATCGCCCCCTGTAATAGCCTTCAAGGACGCCCCCTCGTGCGTCCAATGGAACTATAACCATATCATGTCAGAATCCCCTGCCCGTCACCTTGCCCTGCAGGGCGCCAGCAATTTTCGCGATCTCGGCGGCTACCCCACCACCGACGGCCGCACCACGCGCTGGCGGCACATCTTCCGCTCCAACCATCTCGGCCTGCTCACCGCGGATGATATCGAGATCATCCGCGCGCTGGGGGTGCGCAGCGCTTTCGATTTCCGTGGGGTTGAGGAGCGCGCGGCCGGCGTCTGCGCTGTCAGCGAGATCACGGTGCATTCGCTGCCGATCGAGCCGAGTGTCGTGGCTGCGCTGCGGGCCGAACTCGCGAGGGGCGCGCTGACTGCACCGGTTGCGCTGGAGCTCATGCGCGAATCCTATCGCAACTACGTTCGCCACCACACCAACAGCTTTCGCAGCCTGTTCGGCCATCTGCTGGAAGATCGCGCGCCGCTGGTGATCCATTGCACGGCCGGCAAGGACCGCACCGGCTTTGCCAGTGCGCTGATCCTGCATGCGCTCGGCGTACCCGATGACATCATTGCCGAGGACTACCTGCTCACCAACCGTCATTACCGGCGCGATGCAACGGCCGCCACCGACCTGCCGGAAGACGTACGCAATGCCATCGGCAGCGTCGAGGCCTCCTATCTTGCTGCGGCTTTCGAGGCCATCGGCCAGGACTATGGCGATCTCGAAACCTATCTGCGCGACGGACTCACGATCGGCGCGGCGGAGCGGACCGCGCTGAAAGAGCGCTATCTGCAGGCGTAATCCGCGGCGGCCTCAAGCCATCGGCTCGACGGACTTGATGATGGCGTTCTTGAGCGCCAGGGACACCTGCTGGGTGCTCCAATCGTTCTGATGCAGCTTGTCGGGATCGCTCGCATCTATCAATTGCTCGAGCGAGACGCCGTTTTGCACGTGCCAATGCCGCATCAGCGCCCAGCGCTGGAACAGATTGACCTCCACTTCATTTGCAACATCGCGGATTAGCCGGACCATCCGGTCAGAGAGCTCGGCGCGGTCGTCCCAGAGCATCTTCGGCACATACTGAGGATCGATCACCAAAACCTCGAAGCCGCGGGCGCGCAGTTGCGCCAAGCGCTTCCTGATGTCCCCGGCAACAACATCCACGTCGTACTTGTCGTTGTGAAAGACAGCGTTGGTTCCAACCTGCCAGATGACCAGTGCCGGATCATCACGAAAGATATCGGTCTCGAAGCGCCCGAGTTCTTCAGTGGCCTCTTCTCGCCCCTGCCGCGGTTCAGCACATCGATCCGGATGTGCGGTCGCTGGACAACGTCCTTGAAGTACTGCCGTAGATACATCTCCAGCCGATAGGGATACGGGACAACATCGCCTCGTCCAGCTGTTGACGACGAGCCCATGGCCAGGAAGCGCACCGGCCCCTTTCCGCCCAACGCCTGCCGGAGCCGCATCAGTGGATATTTCAGATCGACGATCGCAGCGGGAAACTCGATGGTCGGAAGATTGTCGGACATGAATCAACCTCTTCAACGATCTCAAGTTGCATTTATAGCCCGGCCTTGAAGACGCCGCCATTGCAGGTCCAATTCGGCCCGCGCAATGTCGACGCGCCTAACGAGGGAGAGCGATGTGCAGGGAAAAGTCATTGTCGTGACAGGCGCGCTTGGTGCGCTCGGCAAGGTGGTCGCGGAGATCGCGCAGTCGCGCGGCGCGCGCATTGCCAGCATCGATCACGCGCCTTCACAGAACTCCGCGACGCCTGAAAGCATCGAGATCGGCGGCGTCGATCTCTCCGACGCGGCGCAGGCAAAGACGGCGGTCGAGACGGCGGCAAAGCATTTCGGCCGGGTCGACGCACTCGTCAACATCGCCGGCGGCTTCGCCTTCGAGACCATCGGTGACGGCGACATCAGGACCTGGCAGCGCATGTACGCGCTGAACGTCCTGACCGCGCTCAACACCTCGCGCGCGGCGCTGCCGCATCTGGCCGCATCGAGCGCCGGCCGCATCGTCAATATCGGCGCCATGGGCGCTCTTCAGGCCGGCTCCGGCATGGGTGCCTATGCTGCGTCGAAGGCAGGCGTACATCGCCTGACCGAAGCGCTTGCAGGCGAGTGGAAGGGCAAGGTCACCGTCAACGCCGTGTTGCCGTCGATCATCGACACCAAGGCCAATCGCGCCGACATGCCGAAGGCAGATTTTTCCAAATGGGTCACGCCGAAGGAACTGGCCGAGGTGATCCTGTTCCTCGCCAGCGATGCCGCAAGCGGCATTACCGGCGCGCTGATTCCGGTCAGCGGGCGGGTGTGATCGCAGTTTGGTCGTCCGTGCCGGGCGCCGGCTCGGATTCAATCGGAGCCGGGAAGGCTCTAGACTGCCCGCAACTGATTCGCTGATCGGATCCCCCTTGGAAACCGCGCTCTATCTTCCCGTCAAACGCTTCCTCGAAGAGCTCGGCTTCACGGTCAAGGGCGAAATCGGCGGCTGCGATCTCGTCGGCCTTAGCGCCGGCGATCCGCCCGTGGTGGTGATCGGTGAGCTCAAGCTCGCCTTCAATCTCGAGCTGATCCTCCAAGCGGTCGACCGTGCGCCGGCCGGCGACGAGGTCTGGATCGCGGCAAAGATGTCGATCCGGGGCAAGGGGCGCGAGAGCGACGCGCGCTATCGCAATCTCTGCCGCCGCCTCGGCTTCGGAATGCTCGGCGTCACCGACCGCGGCCAGGTCGAGGTGCTGGTGAAGCCTCCGACCGCAGCGCCACGCCGCGAGCCGAAGGTGCGCTCGCGCCTCGTCGCCGAACATCAGCGCCGCCAGGGCGATCCCGTGCTCGGCGGCAGCACCCGCGCGCCGATCATGACGGCCTATCGGCAACAGGCTCTGGCCTGCGCCTCGGCGCTCGCCGACGGGCCGCGGCCCGTGCGCGAGTTGCGCGTACGCTGCCCTGACGCGGGCAAGATCATGCTTAACAATGTGTATGGCTGGTTCGAACGGGCCGACCGGGGAATCTACGGGCTCACCGAGGCCGGGCATGCCGCCCTGAAGCGCTGGCCGCAACAACGGATTGAGGTCGAGACCGGTGTCGCGTCACCGCCCTGACACCCGAGCGGTGCATAGCTGAGATGCCGCACCAATTTCATATTGCAATGCAACATTACCGGCACTAGGTATCCCGGCATCAAACGAGGCCGTTATGAGCGCAGACTGGAATACCAAGTATGGCACGCGGCGCGTCCGCCATGATCCGCCGACCCTGGACGAGGCGATCTTCGCCGCCGTCGGCATCACCGACGATCAGGGACAGCAGGCCGAGATCGCCGCAGCCTTGATGGGGATGCCGCTCGATGTCGTGCAGGCCGAGGTGAAGAAGCAGGCGCGTACCAACAGCCGCATCACTGCGACGCGCGTGATCGCCGGCGAACAGGGCGCACAGCGCTCCGTCGTGGTCGAACGCCGCGTCGTCCGCCGTTTCGGCAACGACAAGCGCACCGGCACCTGAGCGCTTCATTTTTGCTTGTTTCAATGAAAAGCGGACCGGTTAGCCGGTCCGCTTTTTTGATTCAGCCCCGTTGATGTCAGGCCGCGCGATTGCCGTACATACTGGAGATCAGCTTCCAGCAGGTCGTATTGAAGCTGAGAAGAGCACGCCCCGCCTTGAACGGCGCTGCTGCGAGATCCGCAAGCTCGTCCTGGGGCGTCTTCGCAAGATCAATCGTGCCGGTGGACTCGCCATGGCGGAAAGCGAGATGCGCGCCGAATTTCCGGGCGAGCGCGCGCATGGCGTGATTCTCCGCGCCCGTGGTGATGCGCAGAGTCTTGTAGCCCTTCCAGCGCGCTTCGGCGATTAGGCGACTGAACAGCACGGTGCCGACGTTCTGGCGGCGCGCGCAGGCCTCTACACTGAAGGCGACTTCGGGGAGCGAGTCGCCTTCCGGCGGGTGAAGCTCGGCCGCGCCGCGGACCACGCCGTCGACGATATAGGCGACGATCACCGTGCCGTCCTCGGCGCAGCGGGCGGCATAACGCTCGATGAAAGAATCGTCGAGAAAGCCGTTGAAACGGTCGTGGCGGCTTTCGGCATCGAGCCTCAGCAGATGATCGCGCAACAGCGGCAATTCTTCGTGCTGGATCAGAGTCCGCACATAGCCCGGAGTGGTCCGGACAGCGTCTTCGAGTACCACGTCAAAACTCCTCTTGGTGTCCCTCGAGGAGGCGTTCGAATCCCTAGGCCTCCTTATATTGTGCATCGCACCATCTTTTGCAAGACGAGGACCTGCCCAAGTTAAAGGCACGGGAAACGACTAATTCGTTAATAGAATCAAAGACCCGTAATCTTACAGGATCAGCTGGGTCTGGGTGACCACGGCAACCAGCTTGCCATCCTCCGTTTCCAGCCGGGTGGTCCAGACCTGGGTCCGCCGACCACGATGGACCGGGGTCGCGGTGGCAATGACCTTGATTCCCTCCTTGGCCCCGCCGATGAAATTGGTCTTGCTCTCCAGCGTGGTCGTGCCCTTGGCGTCCTCGGGCAGGTTGATCACGGTCGCCGCCGCCCCGACGGAATCGGCCAGCGCCATCACCGCCCCACCATGGATGGTGTGGTGGAGCGTACAGAGATCAGGCCGGACCATCATGCGCGCCACCACGCGGTCCTTCCCGGCCTCGATGAACTCGACGCCTTTGAGCTCGGCGAACGGCATCTTCATCGCTTTAAGCTTCTCGAGCGGCGTCATCAAAAGTCCTCCCAATTGATTGTTGCGCCAGCGTGAATTGCTTCATGCGGCAAAGCAATGACGTCAGAGGTAATGGTCGGGCTCACGGGCGCACGGCGAGGACTCTCGTGTCCCGGACGCGCTTTAACGCCCAGCGTTGCAGCGCAGAGCCGCCGCAAGGCGGAGCGAGGCGCCGCGTCGGGGGCACGGCTTCGTTCACGTCACCGCATTCACCACCTGAAATTCCGGCCGTCGCCACACCTCCCCTGAAATCACCTCGTCGATGATCTCTGCCGCTCGGACGATCTCGCTCTCGCCAATGTACAGCGGCGTGACCCCGAACCTCATGATGTCAGGGGCGCGGAAATCGCCGATAACGCCGCGGGCGATCAAGGCCTGCATCGCAGCGTAACCGCCGTCGAAAGCGAAGGAGACCTGCGAGCCGCGACGGTCATGCGCACGCGGGGTCACCAGCCGCAAGGACGGGCAGCGGCGTTCGACTTCGGCTATCAGCAAGTCGCCGAGCGCCAGGGAACGCGCACGGACCTCCGCCATATCGACGCGGTCCCAGATATCGAGCGAAGCCTCCAGCGCCGCCATCGCCAGCACCGGCGGCGTGCCGACGCGCATGCGTTCGACGCCACCTGCGGCCGCATAGCCCAGCTCGAACGCAAACGGCTTTGCATGTCCCATCCACCCCGACAGCGCGGCGCGTGCGCTGTCGGCGTGGCGCGGCGCGACGTAGAGGAAAGCCGGCGCGCCGGGGCCCGCATTGAGATATTTGTAGGTGCAGCCCGCCGCGAAATCCGCGCCGCAGCCGGCCAGATCGACCGGCAGCGCGCCGGCGGAGTGCGCGAGATCCCAGACCGTCACGATGCCGAGCGCATGCGCCTTTGCCGTGAGCTTCGCCATGTCGTGGCGGCGGCCAGTGCGGTAGTCGATCTCGGTGACGTAAAGCACTGCGACCTCCTCCGACAGGGCGGCCTCGATCTCCTCCGGCGCCACCAGGCGCAATTGATGGCCGCCCCCGAGCGTCGCAATCAGGCCTTCGGCCATGTAGAGATCGGTCGGGAAGTTGCCGGTGTCCGACAAGACGATCGTGCGGGACACGTTCATGTCGAGCGCGGCGGCGAGCGCCTGATAGACCTTGAGCGACAGCGTGTCTCCAACCATCACCGAGCCTGCCTCGGCGCCGATCAGCCGCGCGATGCGGTCGCCGACAAGGCGTGGCTGGGCATACCATCCTGAACTGTTCCAGGCGCGGATCAGCTCGTTGCCCCACTCCGTCGTGATGACGCGGTTGACGCGCTCGGCAACGCCGAACGGCAACGCGCCGAGCGAGTTGCCGTCGAGATAGATCACGCCATCAGGCAGATGGAACAGAGCTTTGGTGTCGTCATAGACGCGATATCTGGTCATGGATATTTTCTTGGATATTCTTGGGAGCTTCTACAGAATTGTTCGCACGCGCCAGAGTTCGGGAAACAGCTCCACCTCCAGCATGCGCTTGAGATAGCTGACGCCGCCGGTGCCGCCGGTCCCGCGCTTGAAGCCGATGACGCGCTCGACCGTCGTCACGTGATTGAAGCGCCAGCGGCGGAAATAGTCCTCGAAGTCGACCAGCTTCTCGGCGAGTTCGTAGAGCATCCAGTAAGCTTCCGGCGCCTCGTAGACGATCCGCCAGGCCTGCAGCACGCCCTCGTTGAAGCCATGGGTCTCGCGAACATCGCGCGCCAGCACCGCGGCCGGCATCTTCAGCCCGTTGCGGTCGGCCAGCCTGAGCACCTCGTCGTAGAGGCTCGGCGTCGCCAGTTCCGCCTCGAGCAGCTTCGTCGTCTCCGCATCGTGCGCGTGCGGCTTCAGCATGGCGTGGTTGCGGTTGCCGAGCAGGAATTCGATCAGCCGGTACTGGCGAGACTGGAAACCGGAGGACTGTCCAAGCTGCGAACGGAAACGCGTGTACTCGCTCGGCGTCATCGTGCGCAGCACGTCCCAGGCGTTGTTGAGCTGCTCGAAGATCCGCGACATCCGTGCCAGCATCTTCATCGCAGGCTGCACCTCATCTTTTGAGATGGCGCGGCGTGCGGCACTGAGCTCGTGGATGGCGAGCCGCATCCACAGCTCCGTGGTCTGATGCTGGATGATGAACAGCATCTCGTCATGCGCTTCCGACAGCGGGTGCTGCGCGCCCAGGATCGAATCCAGAGCAAGATAGTCGCCGTAGGACATGCGCCTTGCGAAATCGGTCTCGGCGCCTTCGCTGCTGGGATCGTAATCGCTGGACGACATGGGCAGGCCCTTTCGATCGATCTTCCCCGGCCTTGCTCAGTCGAGGCCGATCAGGCGCGCGGTAATCGGCGACGACGGATCCTTCAGCCCGTCGATCACGGTGAAATGGTTCAGGCCGGGGTCGACGACGAGGCGCGTCGGCACGTCGAAGCCGGTCCAGACATTGGCCATCAGGTCGGACTGCCGGATGAATTCCGGCCGCTCGCTGCCGCCGACCCAGGCGGTGACAGGCGAATGCCCGCGCGGCAGATGCAACGCCGCGCTTTCGAGCGTCGCCTCCTCGATGGTCAGACCGAGCGTCTCGTTCATCTTCGTCTTCAGCAGCGGACGCAAATCGTGCAGGCCGCTGATCGAGAGGGTGCCGGCGACGCGGTTGTAGACGGCGGGCTCCAGCCGGCTGTCGTCACACAGCATGCGCGTGACGAGGTGGCCGCCGGCCGAATGTCCGGCGAGCCGGATCGGCCCGGAGACCAGCGAGGCCGCCTTGCCGATCGCCGCGGCGATCTCGGTGGTGATGTCGGAGATGCGGGCGGCCGGCGTCAGCGTATAGCTCGGCAGCGCCACGCTCCAGCCGTGGCGGCGCGCGCCTTCGGCCAGATCGGTCCAAGTCGACTTGTCGAAGCGCATCCAATAGCCGCCGTGGACGAAGACGACGAGCCCGTTGCTGTCGCCATCGGGCAGGATCAGGTCGAGCTTCTGGCGCGCGCCTGCGCCGTAGGCAATATCGGGCCGAAAATTCTTCAGCCCGGCACGATAAGCTTCGGCCCGCTCCGCCCATTGTGCCGGCATTTTATCCGACCCCGGGATATGGGCCGAGTTGGCGTAGGCATCATCCCAATCGCGCATCGCAACTCCCAAGTCTCGACCAGCGAACTAGGTGCCAGTCTGCCATCGGCAGGCTCCGCCTCCTAGTCTTTATTTTAAGCTTAAAGGATCTGGATCGGCCTGAGTGGTGTCCAGCGAAGCGGCAAGATACTTCCCTACCCCTGAGCCCTTGTTGGGACAGATGGCGCGAGACGCCGCAGGGCGGGCAAAGCGTAGCATGCCCACCCTTCGCACGAAATCGAGGAAGGCGGTGGGCACGGCGCAAGTGCGCCTTTGCCCACCCTACGAGAGTTGTGCCTGAGGCGACGCTACGCCTTTTCCACTCCGCACCATTCCGCGATGAACAGCGCCATCGCCCTGGTCGTCTTCTTCAACGACTCCAGTTCGACGAACTCGTTGAAGCCGTGCATCTCGCCGCCGCTGGCGCCGAAGCATAGGCTGGGGATACCCTCGTTGAGGCCGTAGAAGCGGGTGTCGGTGAGCGCGGTAAAGACAAGGTCCTCCGGCATGCCGCCATAGACCTTGCCGAACGCCTTGGCGAACGCGGCCTCCGGCGCAGCGGCATCGGTCAATTCGTAGCCTTCCGACAGGAAGCCCGACCACTCGATCTCAGGCGGATTGTTGGCGAGGAAGCGGTGGTCGCGCGCTGCAGCCGCGACGCAGGCCGCAATCTCCTTCTGGTGATCGGCAATCGACCAGCCCGGCAAGACCGCGATCCGGCAATCGACGTCGCACCAGGCCGGCACGCTGGAGGCCCAGTCGCCTCCCTTGATGATGCCGGGGTTGAAGTTGATCGGATGGTTGAGCGTCTTGAAATGTTTGTCAGCTTTGGCGCGCTCGTTCCACTCGATCTCGAGCTTCTGCAGCGCTTGGATCAGATGGTAGGCGGCCATGATCGCGTTCGCGCCGGAGCCGGCGAAGGCGACATGGGTCGGGTGCCCCTTCACACGCAGCCGAAACCAGATCACACCGACCTGCGAGCGCACCATCTTGCCCCCGGTCGGCTCCGGAATGAAGCAGGCGTCCGCGCGATAGCCGCGCTGCAGCGTCGACAGCGCGCCGACGCCGGTGCTCTCCTCCTCGATTACGGACTGGAAGTGGATCCGCGCCGTCGGCTTGAAGCCCGCGGCCTTGATCGCATCCAGAGCATAGAGCGCGCCGATGGTGCCCGACTTCATGTCGCAGGCACCGCGGCCGAACATCTTGCCGTCCTTGACGACGGGAGAGAATGGCGGCGTGTCCCATAATTCCAGGGGACCGGCGGGCACGACGTCACAGTGGCCCTGCAGGATCAGCGATTTGCCGGCTTTCGTTTGCGGGCGGTAGGTACCCACCACCGAACGCGCCTTGGAGAAGTCATGCTCGATCGGACCGAAGCCGCGCAGATCCTTGAGGTCCTCGACATCGATGTGCCAGTCGTCGACCTCGTAGCCGCGTTCGCGCAGGAGGTCGCCGATCATGTCCTGGCACGGCCCCTCCGCCCCGCGGGTCGAGGGGATCGCGACGAAATCGCGCGTGGTTACAAGCTGGGCCTCGAAGCCGGCATCGACGGCGTCGAGAATCCTCTGCTGCGTTTCGGCATTCATCAGGCAACTCCAGGCAGTTCATTGGTCCCAAGGAGGCGCAAGCTAGCCGATTTCAGCCGTTCGGGTACTCCACAAAATATGCATCCCGCAATGCATCTTCGAGCAGGCGGCCTTCCGCATAGCCATTGAGCGTCGCGGGCCGGCTGACGCCGTCGAGCAGGCGCGGGCACGGCTCGGGCGCGCCGAGCACCGTGCGAACCGGGATGCGTTCGGCATAGATTGGCAACGCATAATCCTCGTCGTCGTCGGCAACACCCTTGGCGCGTATCTTGGCCGAGGCTTCCTCGATCTGCATCGCGATGAAGGACGTCGCCTTGATCTCCTGCGTGGTGCTTGCCCGTAGGCTCGCGGTGCGATCCGGGAAGAAGCGGTCGACCATCGCGATCACCGCCCGCTCCTTTTCTTCGGGATCAGTGACGAGATAGGCGGTGCCGAATGTCATCACTGCGCGGTAGTCGGCCGAGTGATTGAAGCCGCAGCGCGCCAGCACGAGGCTGTCGAGATGGGCGACAGTCAGGCACACGCGCTCGCCTTTGGTTTGATTCCGCAGCATGCGGCTTGCGCTCGAGCCGTGCCAATAGAGCTTCGTACCCTCGCGCCAGAAGAAGGTCGGCGTGCAATAGGGCTGGCCGTCGATCACGTAGGAGACATGGCAGAGCATCGAGGAGTCCAGGATGCGATGGACGGTCTCGTGATCGTAGAAGCCGCGGTCGTGCCGGCGCTTCACCTGGTTGCGCGCCGATGTCGGATAGGAATGCGAAGTCTCGGTCTGGCTCACTGCCGCTCCTGCTCGGATTGGAAGAAATCTGGAAGCAGTTGTAGCGCCGCATTTGGTCTGCGATAGTTCCAATTCCATGCGAAATATTCCGACCAATTCCCTGCCCTCCGCCGCCAAGCCTTCCTTGCCGGCCAAGACCGGGCTGCCGCTCGACCTCACCGGCCCGCACGTCACGCCGGGCGCCTCTGCCGCGCACCGGCTCTATCAGGCACTGTGCGAGATGATCGTCTCGGGCCTGGTCAAACCCGGCGAGCCGCTGCCGCCGTCGCGAACGCTGGCCACGCAGACCGGCTTCCGGCGCAACGCCGTCGTCATCGCCTATGAGCGCCTGATCGCCGACGGCTTCGCCGAGGCGACCGTCGGCTCCGGAACGTTCGTCGCCGCGCGCATTCCTGCGCGCACGGCCGAACCGAACAAGCCGAACGTCATTGTGGAAACGCCGGGCCAAGGCGCGTTCGCGCTGGGCTGCACCCATATCGACGAACGCGCCGTGCAACGCTTCCGTGCCTTCGCCGGCCGGCGCATGCGCAATTTCGGGTCGGAGCATCTGCACTATGGCGATCCCCGCGGCAGCCGCGAACTGCGCGCCGCGATCGCCGAGCATCTATTGTCGGCGCGCGGGCTGCGCTGCGATCCCGATCAGATCATGCTGACCTCAGGCACGTTGCACACGCTACGCATCGTGCTGAGCGCGATCCTCAAGGCGGGCGACCAGGTCTGGTGCGAAGACCCCGGTTACCCGGCAGCGCGGAAAACCATCGCGAATTGCGGCTATCGCGCCGTGGGCGTTCCCGTCGATGAGCAGGGGATGCGGGTCGCGAAGGGCCGCATCGCAGGGCTGTCCGCGCGCGCGGCCTATGTCACGCCGTCGCATCAATTTCCGCTGGGCGTGCAGATGTCGATGCAGCGGCGGCTCGAGCTTCTGGACTGGGCAAGGCAGGCCGGGGCTTTCGTGCTGGAGGACGATTACGACAGCGAGTTTCGCTATGACGGCGCACCGCTGATGTCGCTCGCCGGCATCGACCGCCTCCAGCGTGTGATCTATCTCGGCACCTTTGCCAAGACGCTGTTTCCCGGCCTGCGCATTGGCTATTGCGCCCTGCCCGAACGCCTGATCGCGGACGTGACGGCTGCGCGCGCGGCGCTCGACCGCTTCCCCGGCACGCTGATGGAAGGCGCGGTCGCCGACATGCTCAACTCGGGCGCGTTCGCCGCGAACCTCAAGCGCGTGCGAAAGCTCTATCGCGAAGCGCGTGATGCATTGGCGGAAACGCTGGAGGCCGAGTCCGACGGCGCGCTGTCGGTCCCGGTCCCGTCACAAGGCCTTCATCTCGTCGCCCGGTTCGATCGCTCTGTCGACCTTTCGGTGGCAGCGCGAGCCAAACATGCGGCCAGCGCGGAAGGTTGGCTGTTGGCCGATACCTATTCGCGCGCGCGACCTCTGCCCGGCTTCGTGCTGGGATTTTCCGGCCATCCGGTTCCTCTGCTTGTCGCCTCCGCTAAACGCCTCGCGCAGGAAGCGCGCGCAGCCCTGCGCACCGCGAACAGATCGGCCCGGCAGATCTGACGAAGGTTCACTATCAGAATCGCGAGCCCGTCCTTACATTGCGGTATCAATGCCGGGATCTTTCGCCATGCTGCTGCGCCGTGCTGCTTGCCTCTCAGTCCTGATCGCCGCCGCGCTCGTGACGACGGCGCACGCCGTCACGGTCGGGCGCGAGCAGGACATCGCGGACCTCAAGCTTGGTCAGCGCGTGCAGGTGGACGACGGAACCTGTCCCGCCGGACAGGTCAAGGAAGTGCGCGGAACGAAGATGACCGAAAAGGGGGTCGCGCGCACCGCCGCCTGCGTGCCGCGCTACGGTCCGAAGACGAGATAGCTACTGCTTCGCCGGGTCGAACATGCACTGCAGGGTCGGCTTGGCGATCTTGGTGAAGGTGGGGCCAATCTCACTTTGCTTGGACGCCGGCACCCAGTCGGTCTCGATGGTGGGCACGCCGGTTTCGCTGATGCCGCGCAACAGTGCTTCGCGCAGATCGCGGTCCTCGACGGCGGCTGCGGCATGATCGTGCAGGCAGCCGCAAACTTCCTCGGGATGTTCCCACCGTCCCAGCATCCGCGGCGCGCATTGGCGCACGAATTCGGTGCGGGGATCCGGTAACCTGGAGGGCGCGCGCACTTGCGCCTCGGCGGCAGCAATCGTCAGAACAGACACGAACGCAGCGGCGCAAAATCTAACGATCATGACGGCCTTTATCGGCTGAGTTTCTTGTTGATCAGAAGCGCGCGGCGACCACGATCGATTGTGTCGCGGCTGTCGAGATCGGCGAGCCGCTGTACTGGAAAGTTCCGACACCGGGGAGATTGCCGTCCGGCGAGCCTGCGAACGAAGAACCGGCAACAACAAAAGCAAAGGCAAGGATGAGGCTGAGGGCGCGCATGGTCTTGTCTCCGAGTTCCATTGGCCGGCGGTGCGCCGTTCGTCGTTGTGAAGCTGATAACCATGGGCGGTTTCGTCCGTGATGCGCCAAAAGCGCAAAATGGTTTCATCTGACGTGAGGAATGTTTCGTCCGGCCCGGGGCGACGACACAATTCGCCGGAAAGACCAATCATTTCAGATGGGCCTCACCGCAGCTCAAAGCATCCTGCCAAGTTCCAGACCCTCAGCGCAAACGCTCCGGAGGCGGCAGCCGTCATGCTTACGCCTCACCTGCTTCACACGCATTTTACGTTTTTCTGCTGAATGGAGCGGCAAACGAAGGCTGGGTCGAACCGAAGGCGCATCGGCCGCGACCCAAGCCTTCGAAGCCAGGACGCCCGGATCACCGGGCGCGTTCACTTGAGGGATAGTCATTATGGTGGCGCAAGTTCGCGCAATGCCGCGCGACGCGGAGCAACGGACCGACGGCGGAGATCACCGATCGAATCGCGTCGCCTCAGCCGGCGCGATGTCGCTGCAATCCGACCGAGGCTTCGAAGCCGCGCCACAAGCGTTCGTGCGGCTGACCGGCTCGCACCTCGTCAAACCGCAGTCCCGCCGCGCCGAGTGAAGCACCGACGCGTCACTCCGTGAAGAACTCGCCGCACTTCTGGACGTTTGTGTCCGCCGGCCCCCACGGCATGATCGGCACGGTCGAGGTCGAGTTCTTCGGCGAGCCCTCGATGATCCTGTCCGAATAGACCATGTAGACCAGCACGTTGCGCTTGGCGTCGCAGCCGCGCACGATCTGCATCTTCTTGAAGAACAGCGAGCGGCGCCGGCGGAACATGTCATCGCCCTGCTCCATCTTGTTCTTGAACTTGATCGGGCCGACCTGGCGGCAGGCCAGCGAGATGTCCGACACCTCCTCGGCAAGGCCCAGCCAGCCCTTGAAGCCGCCCTTCTCCGGCACGGTGAAATGACAGGCGACGCCCTCGACCTCGGGATCGTCGAGACCATAGGTCGCGAGCTTGTCGTTCGGGCTCATCCATTTGAACACGGTGGAGCGGCGGAAAATCAGATCGGGCTCGTCGGCAGCCAACGCGGACGCCGCAGGCACGACAAGGGCCAGAAGGAAGAAGGCGAAGCCTTTCAAGCCGATGTTGGAAAGACCGAGGAAACGAGATGACATGAAGTTCTCCGGTAACAAGTCGCCACAATGTAGGTATGAGACGGCCGCTCAGGAAGACGACGGACGGACCGGCGCGGCCGCCGTTTACCGCTCCGTGAGGCTTTTTTGCTACGACTTGGACAAAAGTAGCTGACGGCAGAACCGCCATGCTGGTGAACGCGTATCCCCTCTGCGAGACTAACGTCTGATTTGGATTATGGATTCGAGGATGAACAGCGTGAACGGGTCGGGTTTATCTGCCAAGCCGGCGCGGCTGTGGCAGGTCGCCATTTTGACGGCGGCGGGTGCGATCGGCACGATCAGCCAGGCGGACGCAGCATTTTATTATTGGACGGATTATTCCGACGGGTCCTATTACGCCCGTCAGGACCGGCGCCCCGAAATTCCGCGCCAGAAGCCGCAGAAGCGCGGCGCGACCGGCAAGAAGGAGGTTGTCGCCGAGAAGGAAGCCGGCACCAAGCCGCAAGGGCCGCTCGTCATCGTCGTCTCGATCGACCGGCAGAAGGTCACGGTTTACGATACCAACGGCGTGTTCGCGCAATCGCCGGTGTCGACGGGCATGAAGGGCCATTCGACGCCGATGGGTGTGTTCAGCGTCATCCAGAAGCACAAATTCCACCATTCCAACATCTATAGCGGCGCGCCGATGCCGTACATGCAGCGGATCACCTGGTCCGGCGTCGCCATGCATGCCGGCGTGCTGCCGGGTTATCCGGCCTCTCATGGCTGCATCCGCATGCCGATGGCATTCGCGGTGAAGATGTGGAATTGGACCAGGATGGGCGCCCGCGTCATCGTGGCACCCGGCGAGATGTCGCCGCACAGCTTCTCTCATCCCCTGCTTGCCTCCGTGCGCGTGCCGCCGCAGCCTGTGGTCAGCCTCGGGCCGCAAACCAATGTCGGCGACAAGGCCGACAAGGGCGCCGCGCAAACCAAGGCCGCCGAAGCTAAACCGATCGAAGCCAAGCCCGTCGAAACCAAGACCGCCAGCGCCGACAGCGTGCTGGAACTGCGCACCTCCGTCGGTCACACCGTGATGTCGGATGTGACCACGGGCAATGCAGCAGCTCACGAAGAAGCCACAGCGCCGGGCGACAACGCCAGGACGGCCGAAGCGTCGGATGCAGCCAAGCCTCCGGCGGAAGACGTTGCCAAGCCGGCGAACGCAGACAAGCCTGCCGACAAGGTCGAGGCCGGGAAGAGCGAGCCGGTCAAGACGGACGCTGCCTCCGCGAAGACACCTGATGCGCCAGCTCCCGCGGTCGCCGCCTCGCCCGACGCTAAGAAGGACGACAGCCGTGTTGCCGAACCGGCGCCGGCTGCAAAACCGGAAGCGCCCAGGCGGGCCGGCCAGATCGCCGTTTTCATCAGCCGCAAGGATTCCAAGCTCTACGTGCGGCAGAATTTTGCGCCGCTGTTCGAGGTGCCGGTGACGATCGCCAGCAGCGAGCGGCCGCTCGGTACCCATATCTTCACCGCCGAGCTCGACAAGACCGATTCCAATGCGCTGCGTTGGTCCGTGGTGTCGCTGCCCGTCTCCGCTCGTTCGGCGGCCCGCGAGGACGACGGCCGCTTGACGCGGCGCCAGCGTGGCGCCGCCGTGATCCCGGTTGCCGCCAAGCCCGTGACCGCCAAGCCGGTGGTGACCCCCGATAGCCCCGCCGAAGCACTCGACCGCATTGCGATCCCGGCGGACACCATGGCGAAGATCAACGAGATGCTGACATCGGGCGGCTCCATCATCGTCTCGGACCAGGGCATCAGCCAGGGCGAAACCGGTGAAGGCACCGACTTCATCGTGCGCCTGTACTGAGCTGTTGCAAGGCGCCCGATAACGCGGTGTTGACGCGGCAGGTCGCAGCGGCGGAGTACCATGCGGTCCGGATCATCTCGGGGGACGCCGTCATGATGAATCGCAGACACGTGCTCTTAGCCGCGGTGGCCGGCTCGCTGGTGCCGGCAACGCGCGCGCTTGCCGATAGCGGCATGAGCCGGATTCCGGCCTACGCCTTCTCCTTCCCCGCGTTGTCCGGCGACGACATCCGCCTCGCCGCTTTCTCCGGTAAGCCGCTGCTGGTGGTCAACACGGCCTCGCTCTGTGGCTACACGCCGCAATATGCCGGCATGCAGCAGCTCTGGAACGAGTTTCGCGCGCGCGGACTCACCGTGATCGGCGTGCCTTCCAACGATTTCGGCGGCCAGGAGCCCGGCGGCAGCAGCGAGATCACGGAGACCGCGCACCACCAATATGGTGTTACCTTTCCGATCACGGCCAAAGCCATCGTGGTCGGAGCAAAGGCACATCCGTTCTACAAATGGGCCGCCGAGGCGCGGCCAAAGGATGTTCCGCGCTGGAACTTCCACAAATATCTCATCGGCCGCGACGGCTACATCGCCGAGGTCTTTCCGTCCTCGGTCGAACCGGCCGACACACGGATCAAGACAGCCATTGCCAGGATGCTGGCCGACAGTTGATGCAAGGCGAGCCCATCCGGCTGGGCACAATTCTGGCGGAATGCCAAACAGCCGTTGCAATGGCGACGGCCCACCATCTAGGCTAGGGTCGTTTGGGGCAGGACGGTTTTGCCGAAGGCGAAAAGCAGCGGCGGAACAACGGGATCAATCTCGAGGACAACACCATGCGCGTGGCGGCAGGACTGATTTTGGCAAGCGCGATGTCGGTCGCGATGACCGGCGCAGCCTGGTCGCAAAGCCCGGCCGCAAAACCCGCAGCCGCCCCGGCGGCGACGCCGGCTGCAGCCGCGCCTGCCGCGGCTCCGCCTGCAGCTCCCGCGGCCGCCGCGGCACCAGCGGGTTTCGTCAATCCGCCCCCACCCAAGCAGGCGCCGCAGCCGGCCCGCGCGGCCTGCAACACGCCGGGCGCGCTCGGGGTTGCCCGCACCGTCGAGATCGACACCACGGGCGGTCCCGGCTTCGGCTTCGAGCACTTCAAAGAGCTCGACTTCCTGCGCGACAAGGAGGTGGTGCTGACCTTCGACGATGGTCCCTGGCCTAAGAACACGCCCGCCGTGCTGAAGGCGCTCGCCGACGAATGCACCACCGGCATCTTCTTCTCGATCGGCAAGCACGCGACCTACGAGCCCGAGATCCTCAAGCAGGTCTACAACGCCGGACACACGGTCGGCACCCACACCTGGTCGCACGCCAATCTCAACAACAAGAAGCTCACTGAAGCGCAGCGCAAGGAGGAGATCGAGAAAGGCCTGTCCGCGGTGAAGTGGGCGCTCGGCGGTATTTCACCCTCGCCGTTCTTCCGCTTCCCGGCGCTCCAGCATCCGCCGGAGATGGTCACCTATCTCGGCAACCGCAACACCGCGATCTTCTCCTGCGATATCGACTCCTTCGACTTCAAGGCCTCCAAGCCCGAGAAGATCGTTGAAACCGTGATGAAGAAGCTCGACACCAAGGGCAAGGGCATCATCCTGATGCACGACTTCCAGAAGCACACGGCGGAGGCCCTGCCCGAGCTGCTCAAGCGCCTGAAGGCGGGCGGCTACAAGGTGGTGGCGATGCGCGCCAAATTCCCGGCCTCGTCGCTGCCCGACTATGACCAGGAGCTGCTCAAAGACGCCAAGCTGCCGACGGTGAGCCAGCGCCCGGTTAATTCCGTGGTCACGACCGTTTCCGAATAGACGGCATTGTCTTTCCGTATCGAAGGCTACGTCATCGTCTCCGCCGACGGCATGCTCGCCGACGCCGGCCACGTCATGCCCGACAGCCTGAAGTTCGAGGGCGACAAGCTGTTCTTCGAGCAGGCGCTCGACCGCGCCGCGCTGATCGTGCACGGCCGCAACTCGCATGAGCAGCAACCGAACTCGCCGCAGCGCAAGCGGCTGATCGTCACCCGCAAGATCAAGCCGCTCACTGTCGATCCTGAGATGCCGAACGCGACGCTTTGGAATCCGGAACACGCGAGCTTCGAGGAAGCCTGCGCCTTTGCCGATGTCGCCTCCGGCATAGTCGCCGTGATCGGCGGCCCCGTCGTGTTCGACATGTTCATGGACCGCTACGATACGTTCTGGCTATCGGAAGCCCCGCATGTGCGCCTGCCCGGCGGCGAAGGCTGTTTCGTCGGCGTGCCGGAGCGTACGCCGCACCAGGTGCTTGCGTCACACGGGATGAAGCCGGGAGCGCCCTACGTCCTCGACGCGGAGCATGATGTGACCGTCACACCGTGGGGGGCGGTGAGAGGCTCCAGCTAGAACTCGAAGGCAACCCCATGCACAATACAGGTATTTGCTACCTGTAACTATCGCCGTCCATCACCACGCATAACGAACGACGCTCTTGCCCGCATAGGACCGCGTCACGGTCGAGAATTCGCCCTCAAACGTCGCTGCCGCCGTCCAGCCGTTCTGCCATTTCTTCTCGACGGCAGCCGTCACCAGCGCGGAGTCCGCCGTCTGCGCGGCGCCGTGGACGACGAAGCCTGCATCCGGTAGCGCCTGGAAGGTCGCGGCAATCGACCGGTTCGGATTGAAATCGTGCGCCCAGGCGAGCCGCCCGCGCAGCATGAGGGCGCCATCGGTCAGGCCGAGAACCTTGTCGGCGCGCAGACCGAGCTCGGTGCGAGGATTGGTCACGCTCTTGGCATTGTAGGCCAGCGCAAACGCGCCGCTGCCTGACTGCACGGACTCCGCGTAGGCCGGCAGGGCTACGGTGGTGAACAGCCCAGCCACATAAGGCGCGAGGCCCAACTTCATCGATGGCGCAGCGAAGCGATGACCGCCTTCGACGCGACCCGACAAGGCGTTGACGTTGAACTCGGCGTGCAGGCGCTCTGAATCCGCAATGGTCACGATGCGATCGGTGGTTATGCCCTGCCAGCCATAGGCCAGCGCCGCGGAGATATAGGCCGGACCATCGACGTGCCGGAGATAAACGCCGGCCTGGAACAGGTCTGAGCGTCCGCTGCCAAGCCCGTTCACGCTGAAATTGGTCCCGCCGCCGGCCAGCGCAAAGCCGGCTAGCGTATAGGCCGAGAGCCGGTAATCGGCCCCGACGGCGGTCCCAAACACGCGGCTGGTCGCGTCGTGCGATCCGAGCGCGGCACGTCCGCTGCTGTCCTGCGCGCCGCCGAACCCGGCCGCCCAGACGTTCCAGCGCGCGGCCTCGAAACACGGCCACGGCTTGCCTCGCACCTCCTGCACGACGCAATCCATGCCCCGATCAACCAGTAGCCCGGTGAACTGCCCCATTGCCTCGAACGTCGTCTGGTGCACGCGCGTAGCGAGTTCGCCGGAGGCCAGCGTCAACCCACCGGCCGACAAGGCAGCGTAGACGCCGGGAATGCCGCCGTTCCGGTTGAACGAATTCGTCAGCCCGTTGCCGACATTGTGCTGGTTGATGTTGAGGTTTGGAGCGATCGCGAAATCGAGTGCAAGGTTGAGATAGACGTTGTTGGCGTCGTAGCTCAGCGAGCTGTGGACGTTCGACGGCAGCCCCGTGTTGACGATGCCGGATGCGAACGTCCCGGAGACGCCGCCAGCCGCGCTGAGGATCGTGTAGGTCTTGGACACATAGCTGCCGGGAGCGAACACCGCCTTCACGGTCGCGCCGCCGAGATCCGCCGTGCCCGTAACCGTGGTGGACGCCGCCACCGATGGGTTCACCTGCACCAGATAGAACGCGCCGGACGCGAAAGCGAGACTGCCTGAGATCGACAGCACTGTCCCGGCGCTGCCATTGCCCGGCGCGAGCGTGCCGCCGCTATCGACCGACACGAACGGCGAGACGATGCTGCCGGCGCCCATCAAGACCGCGCCTGTCTGCACGGTTGCGGAGGACGTGCCGTTGAGCGAGCCCTCGACGTCGAGCACGCCGCCGGCCACCACGGTGTCGCCGGTGTAGGTGCTTGTTCCGGTCAGGCGGAGAGTGCCTGTCCCGACCTTTGTCAGCGAGCCGCCGTCGCCCTCGCCCGCGCCACCATCCCGCAACACGCCAGAATAATTGGTCGACAGATCGTTGCCGCCGACCTCGAGGTTGCTCGAGCCGAGATAGATGGTGCCGGAGCCCTCGATCGATCCCATCGTGATATTGAAGGCCGTGCGGTCCGAGACGTCGATCTCACCATTGTTGATGAAGCGCGCCGTGCCGCCGCTGCTGCTCGCCCGGAAATAGACGATGCCGCCGATGGAATTGGTGAGGGTGGCGTTGCCGGCGGTGCTGCCGTTCCTGAAATCAATTTCGCCGTCGCTGGTGATGAAAGCGCTGCCGGCCGAGGCAGTTTGCGCAAAACTGAGCGAGCCGTTGTTGACATTGATCGTGGCCGTGCCGGCGCTGCTGGTATTGCCGAAGCGGACGAAGCTCGAATTGATGTCGAGAGCAACGCTGCCGCCGTTGACGACGATGCCATCGCCAAGGAACTGGAACGCCGCCTCGCCGTCCACGGTGATCGTGTAGTCGCTCGCGCCAGGACTGAAGATCCAGGTGCCTACCGTGCGCGAACTTCCGATCGTCAGGCTGGTGATCGTGGACGTTCCGAACGTCGCCGTTCCGTTCGGCACGGCGCCGCCGCTCCAGTTTGCGCCGGCCAAGTAATCGCCGGACGACGGGTTGGAGAGCCAGTCCGCATCGACCGCGTCCGCGCGCCCTACCGTCACGACCAGCGCCGCCGTCGCCAGAGCCGAACTCCCGAGCCAGCGGCCGAATGACCGCGCCAATCCAGCCAGGTCAGCTGCCCGGCCTTGCAAGACCGAGCCGAGTTCTCCACGCAACAGCATTCCAGCACTTACCTTGCCTTCGACGTCATCATGACGTCCTGGGCACGGTCTCCCGTCGCCCATGGCGCTATTCGAGCGTTGGCGGCACAGGGTCAATACGCGCGGCGGCGGCGGGGACGGGGTATCAAGAGGTTGAGACAAAAGCGCAAAACAGGGGAGCCGGCCGCCTTCCGGCCGGGCCCTGCCTCGTGGCTTCTGCCACTTCCGTTCGACCGGAACCCGTCCTATACCACCCAAAGGCCGTTTTCGATGGGGTATCTGGGCACCCCCAGTGACCGGTCTAATTCAGCCATGGGAGCACATGGAGAGCCGGTTCAGCGGCACCGCCGGGCTCATCACGACGAACAAGACTGACCGATCGCCGCCGCCATGACCAACGACCATACCACGACCGGCCCGGCCCGGCTCACCGGATTGAGCGGCGAAGCTGCCGCGGTCTCATCCCAATTGTCGAGTTTCGCTTTCTCGTCCGACCGGATGGACACCGCGCGTAACATCGCGGTCTGGCGCGAGGCTGTCGCGACGCTGTTCGACGTCGACGACCTGGCGCAGGGCGAGCCCGGCCCATTCCGCGCCGACGTCCGCTCCTATGCGATGGGTCCGGTGTTGATCGGATTGAGCCGCGCCAGCGGCCAGCGCTTCCGTCGCACCGCAGAGACCGTCGCGCGCAGCGGGGTCGACCACATCATCCTGCAGCTGTATCTGAAAGGTGGCTTTGACGGCGTTGCGGGCGCGCGCCCGACTCGCGTCAGGGCCGGCGACATCTGCCTGTTCGACTTGGCGCAGACGCTCGAGACGCGAGCTGTGGCATTCGAGAATGTGACGCTGGTGGTGCCGCGCCCGCTGCTCGGCGACCATCTGCTCCGGGTCGAAGATCTGCATGGTCTAGTGCTGCCCGGCAGCAGCGTGATCGCCCGGCTCCTCGCCGGGCATCTGTCGGCGCTGCTCGAATCCGCCCCGCGCATGAGCCTGCACGAATGCCAGTCTGTGGTCGAGGGCACGGTCTCGCTACTGGCCGCGTGCCTGCGCAACGAGATCGAGAGCTCCGATGTCGAGCCCGGCGCCACCGCGGGACCGTCGCTGATCCGCATCCGTCAATATATCGAGAGCCAGCTCGCCACCGAGGAGCTGTCTGCCAATTCCGTCGCGGCCCATTTCGGCATGTCCCGCGCCTCGCTGTACAGGTTGTTCGCGCCCGCCGGCGGCATCGCCGACTACATCCGCAGCCGCCGACTTCACCGCGCCTTCTTCGACCTCGCCAACTCCGGCGGCCGCGGCCCCCGGATCAGCGAGGTCGCGCGGCGATGGCGGCTCGGGACCGACGCGCATTTCACCCGCTCCTTCAAGGCTGCCTACGGCATCACGCCCCGCGCAGCCCGCGAGGCAGCCCTGCTCGGCCTGCAGCGCGGTACGGACGGAGCAAGCAACGCGACGATTTCCCGGTGGATGCGCGAGATCGCGCCGCCGCGCGCGGCGGATTGAGCGCGCGACGCCAGGGATTGACCCGCATCAATGCGCGCGATCCGGCTAGGGCTAGCATTGGAATGCCGGGACTTCAGGTGCGAAAGGCTGCTAAATGTCCCATATCCTCGTTCCCGACCACCCCCGTGAGGAAACCGAACGTCTGCTTGGGCACGCTCAGCACTGCCGCAGGCTCGCAACCTCCGTCATCGAGGAAGCGCTAATCGAGCAACTCGTGACGCTGGCGAAATCTTACGAGGCCAAGGCCACCCTGCTCCGCGCGAGCTGCGATCTCAGCCACTAGGCTCTTCGCCTAGACGTCCCCGTAGGCCGCCTCGGCCGGACGCGTGGTGCGACCGTATCCCATGATCATGAACAAGGCGCCCATGATCGACAGGTTTTTCAGCGCGTCGACCACCATCCTCGCGTTGTCGGGCGGCGCCTGGTTCCAGAAATCGTCGAACAGCACGGTCGCGACCGCGACATAGATGATCATCAGCATCGCGAAGAACCGCGCGCCGAAATTCAGCGCGATCATCAGGCCTGCGATGATCTCGAGACCGCCGACGGCGATCGCCAGCAGTTGCGGCGTGGTCATGGCGGTGGCCGTCTCGATTTGCTTGGCGTAAGGCGCGACGATGTCAGGCACCACCACCTTGGTGGCGATGAAGTCGGCCGTCGCCTGGATGGCAAAGAGCTTGGTCGCGCCCGTGTAGATGAACAGCACGGCGAACAGGATCCGCCCGAAAGTCACGAACGCTGGCATGATCGGCCTCTTGGCAAAGCTTAAGGGCGGGACGCTGACGGGATTATGAAGAGTCCGCCTGAGGTTTACAAATGTGTAAATTGCGACGTGCAAGCAAATCAACGGGACAGGGCACACCAACCTCGCTCCCCTTGCGGGGCGGAGGGCTCGCCGGCAGCGGCAAGACGGCGAGTCGCTGTCTCCACGAATGGCCGTCGCCATGTCGATTCGCGAGATATCCCCTGGAACGCCTCTTATTTCGAACTGTCGATCTGGCGCCTGATCTCCCCGATTAACGCCGCCAGAGCCAGATCCTCCGGCGTGATGACCGCGAGCATTTCGGCGTAGCCCAGCGCCGCCTTTGTATCGCCGGCCGCGCGGCTGAACGAAACCAGGGCCGACAGCACGTCCCTGTTGTTGGGATGACTTTTCAGAGCCTCGTTCAGAACCTTCATTGCCTCGTCGGCCCGCCCGCCGGAATGCAGCGCCACGGCGTAGACATAGGCGTATCGCGGGCGACCCGGCTCCAGTTCGGCTGCTCTGCGCAACTCGGCGATCGCCTGGTCCGGCCGCTTCAGCCGGGTCAAGGTCAGGCCGAGCGCATGATGCGCGGCCGCGTCGGCGGGTGACGTTGCAATCGCTCGGCGGAGAACAGCTTCTCCGTCGTCCTCGCGACCGGTCTTGCGATAGAGGTCAGCCAGATTGACCGCGGCCGTCGCATATTGGGGGCTGATCCTGAGCGCAGACTTGTACTCGATCTCCGCATCCCCGGTCTGGCCGCGCAGGGCGAGGAAATTTCCAAGGGCGGTGCGAGCCTCGGGGCGTTCGGCGTTGGCACGCTGCGCCGCGACAAATTCCCCTGCCGCCTGATCAAAGATGGCGCGATCGCGCGCCGGCCGGCTTGCAGTTGGAACAGGCGCGAGCAGCGAGGCCGCCCTGATTCGCACCCCGCGCACGGGATCGACGAGCAGCGGCGAGGCCAGCGACCAAATCTGGCTGGTGGGCACGGATGCCAGCATGTCCAGAGCTGCGATCCGCACCATGGGATCGGGATCGGCCAAGCCTTCCCGGGCGGTCGCAAGATTCGCAGGAGAGATGCGGGAAGCGAGTTCGTCGAGTGCACTCGCGCGCGCCACGGCCGGTGCGATCTTGTCTGCGGCTAAGACGCTAAGCAGCGCGGCGGCGTCGGCCTGATCGCTGCGCGCTGCACGGAAGGCCGGCCCATAGGTCTGGAAACCCTTCCGGTCGGGCCCGAACCATTGTTCGACTGCTGCGGCGGCCCATTGGGCCGGCTTGTCGCTATGGCAGTCGTTGCATGCGTTCGGAGTTTCCAGCTTGACCGAAAGATCGGGTCGCGGAACGCGGAAGGCGTGATCGTGACGTGGGTCAATCATCATATAGGTGCGCGACGGCATGTGGCACGACATGCAGGTTGGCGCCTGATCGGCGCTGACGTGATGGCGATGCTTCGCATCAGCATATTTTTCGGACGCATGGCATTGCAGGCAGACGCCCTCGCCGGAGACTCGGAGCTTTGCGCTGTGCGGCTCGTGACAATCACTGCAGGTGACGCCGGCGGCAAACATCTTGCTCTGATAGAACGGCGTATAGTTGTAGGGTTCCTCCCCATCGCGGATCTGGCCATCGACATGATAGGTGGTCCGCGTCAGCGTCTCGACGACATGCGTCTGGGACAGCGACTGACCTGGTACCCAAACCTCGCTGAAGCTGGCGCGGCGCGCGTGGCATAACCCGCATGTCTCGACCTCCTTTCGCAGCGCAGCCGGCGCGGCCGAACGCTTCGCATTTCCGCTCTGCGGATCGATCGGCCACGTGGCGCTAAGCCGTTCGTCGAACCGAACCAGCAATCCCTTGCTCGAATCCTCACGCTTGCCAAACGGCCACCAACTCTGCTGGCTCCGCGCCCAGGATACGTGAGCGGAGCCCTGCCCATGACAGGCCTCGCAGCCGACGCTGATTTCCGCCCAAGTGGTCGCGAAGCGATCCGTCGCGGCGTCATAGTGCTTGCGCAGACCGGTCGAGTGGCACTCCGCGCACATGAAATTCCAGTTCTGATTCAGCTTGGTCCAATGCAAGACATCGTCGTGTTTGATCGCTTCATCGGGATGGAGATGGAACCAGCGTTGGCCGCCCTTACCCTGCGGTCGACTATCCCAGGCGAGTGACAAGGCCTGAATTCTCCCATCTGGAAATTCGACCAGGTATTGCTGCAGCGGCTCGATGCCGAAGGTGTATTTCACCTCGAAAGTACCCAGCTCGCCGTCGGAGCCGTCGGTCTCGATCATGAATCTTCCGTCATCGCGGAAAAAGCGCGAACGCACGCCGAAATGGTCGAGGCTTTTGTCGTTGAAATCGCCGAGCACGGTCTTGTCCGTCGCATGCGCCATCGCGGCCTTGTGCTGCGACTTGTCCCACAGTTTGGCTTCGGCCTGGTGGCAACCGGCGCAGGCTTGGCTGCCGACATAGGTTGCGACGGATGTGGCTGGCGCTTCCGACGTTGGCCTACTGATGCCGGGAAGGAGGAAGGCGAGACCTAGACCGAGAATGGCTGCAACTGCGCCGAAGGTCACAATCCAAAGATGGCGCTTCGACGAGGGGATGGCTTCTGACGTGCCGCCGGCAGCTCGTGCAGCCCCTGCCAGCGAGGCGCCACCGGCAGCCATTTTCCGTGATGCTTTGGTGCGGGATTTCCGTCGTTTGCCTACCAACGACAGCCTCCTCAACGCTCGCCGAGTGGCGATCGAGCACCCTGCATCGGGATCGCCGCACGTATGATCGGCCGCCTTTCCATCAAGTCAAGAAGCACGTCGGATCAAAAGTGTCTCGGCCAGCGCGGCGACGCGTCCTGCAGCCTCATTTCTTATTCCGGTTCTTGCTGGCGCCTCTGAGAGCGGTCGTGGGGGCGAGCGATTTGGCGAAGTCTGTCATCTGCAGGCACGTCAGCAGGTCAACGTAACTATCGCTTCCGCCCGCGGTCGCGTCGCCTTCGCACTGATTTCTGACCTGGTCGGAATTGGTCAGCCAAACGGAAGCCAGTTGCTGTTGCGCTGCATCCTCATCGCGCATGCAATCGTCGTAGGACTGGGCCAGATCCAGGCCCATCGCCTTGTCGGTTGCGACGGTCGCCTTACAGGTGGCCTCGACATTGAGCCTCGGTACGCGATCGCTTACGGGGGTCACCAATAAATCTGCAAGCATCGCCAAAGACAGCAGTGCAATCTTCATGACGTCTTTCTCCCAACAGCCCTGATGATTGAAATCGGAGTTTTGGGGCCCTCAACGCCTGCCGACGCGGTTCACGGGACCGCCACGATTCATCGGCGTTCCGACCCGCACTCCAACGCCTGGTGCACCGACGCCGGGGGCAACTACGGTTCGCGCAACCGGCCGCGGCCGTAGCACGACGCCGGGCCTGACGATGCAGCCGACGGGATACTCGACGTATTGACAGTATACGACCGCAGCGGCCTTTTCGGTGCTCGCCGCCAAGCATCCAGCGGTTGCCAGAACAGCAGCTAACGCAATTGCGGACTTCATATTGGCCTCCCTCGTTTCGGAATGGCCAGAATGGTCCTCAAGTCGAGTTGCGTCTTGATGCAGCTCAATCGCAGTTGGACGCCGACCGATGACAAGATCGCTCGCAAAATCGGGCGGTCCACTCTGCGAACACATCAGTGATGCTGACGCAAATGGTGTTTGCTCTCCTCGGCGTTGATGTGAATCAAATCCAAATCCTGCAATGGCTGCAATGTTGTACGATGCGCACCTTTCATGCGGGGAGCATTTCACCATGAATTTGCATCGAACATTCTTCATGCTGAGCTTGACGTGCATTGTTTCGGCCGGGGCACTGGCGGGGCCAGCGAATGCCCAGCAGCCGGTGCCGGCAAGCGTCGTGCTTCCGACTGATCGCTCGAACTTGCCGATTCCCGAACCTCAATATCCGCACAGCACGGTGCTCGACGCTCGCAACGCAACGCCTCCGGCGCGGTTCGAGGTCAAGGCTCCAGCCAGGGCCCCTAACGTGCTTATCGTATTGATCGACGATATGGGCTTCGGCCAGTCGAGCGCGTTCGGCGGGCCTATCCAGATGCCGACGGTAGAGAGCCTTGCCAATTCGGGACTGCGCTACAACGAGTTTCACACGACGGCGCTTTGTTCGCCGACGCGCGCCGCGCTGTTATCAGGCCGCAATCATCACATGAACAACATGGGCTCGATCACGGAAACCGCGACTGCTTTTCCCGGACAGACCGGGCAGCGTCCCGACAGCGTCGCCCCGCTCGCAAAGATGCTGCGACTCAATGGTTACAGCACGGCGGCGTTCGGCAAATCGCACGAAACCGCAGCATGGGAGGTGAGCCCGTCCGGACCGACCGACCGTTGGCCGACCCGCTCCGGCTTCGACAAATTTTACGGCTTCCTCGGGGGCGAGACCAACCAGTGGGCGCCGTTGCTCTATGACGGAATGACTCAGGTCGAGCCATCGACGGATCCGAACTATCATCTGATGACGGACATGACAAACCAGGCGATCGACTGGATGAGCTACCAGAAATCGCTGACCCCGGATAAGCCGTTCTTCATCTACTTCGCACCGGGCGCGACGCATGCGCCGCATCAAGTCCCGAAGGAATGGATCGCCAAATACAAGGGCAAGTTCGACCAAGGCTGGGATGCGTTGCGCGAGGAAACGCTGGCGCGACAGATCAAGCTTGGCGTGGTACCCGCTGGCACAAGGCTGGCCCCGAAGCCCGAGGCAATCAAGGATTGGGCTACGCTGAACGCGGACGAGAAGAAGCTGTTCGCGCGGCAGATGGAGGTCTTCGCTGGATTTGGCGAGTACGCCGACACGGAGATCGGTCGGCTGGTCGACGCTGTCAAGGCAACCGGTCAACTCGATAATACGCTGATCTTCTATGTCGTCGGCGACAACGGTGCGAGTGCCGAAGGCGGCATGAACGGGCTGTTCAGCGAGATGACCTACTTCAATGGTGTCAGCGAAAGCGTCCGGGACATCCTCAAGCATTACGACGAACTCGGCGGCCCTTCGACCTATGGTCATTACGCGGCCGGATGGGCGGTCGCTGGCGACACGCCCTTTACGTGGACCAAACAAGTTGCGTCCAGCTACGGCGGCACCCGCAACGGGATGGTCATTCATTGGCCCAGGGGAATTGCGGCCAAGGGCGAGGTGCGCTCGCAGTGGCACCACGTCATCGACATTGCACCGACCATTCTTGAAGCAGCCGGTCTGCCCGAGCCAAAGAGCGTCGACGGCACGCCACAGACCCCGATCGAGGGCGTGAGCATGCTCTATAGTTTTGCCGATCCGAAGGCTCCGAGCACGCATCTTACCCAATACTTCGAGATATTCGGCAATCGTGCCATCTATAATGACGGCTGGCTCGCCGGTACGGTTCACAGGGCTGCCTGGGAACGTAAGCCGCGACGACCGCTCGAACAGGACGTCTGGGAACTCTACGACACCCGGTCGGACTTCAGCCTGACCAACGATCTCGCCGCGAAGAACCCTGACAAGCTCAAGGAGATGCAGGACCTCTTTCTCAAGGAAGCGGTCAAGTACCAGGTGCTGCCGCTTGACGATCGAATGGAGGAGCGCGTCATCGCTTCGATGGTCGGCCGGCCCGACCTGATGGCCGGCCGAACCTCCTTGACCGTTCACCAGGGAATGATCGGCATGTCGGAAAACGTCTTCATCAGTCTGAAGAACCAGTCGCACAGCATTACCGCCGATCTGGACATCCCGAAGGGTGGCGCCAATGGCGTGATCATCGCCCAGGCCGGCCGGTTCGGGGGCTGGAGTCTCTACCTCAAGGACGGCAAGCCGACCTACACCTACAATTTCCTGGGGCTGCAGCGCTATACGGTGGCTGCAAAGCAGACGCTGCCGGCGGGTAAAGGCACGCTGCGCTTCGAGTTCGCCTACGACGGCGGCGGCATCGGCAAGGGCGGCGTCGGTACGATCCTGTTCAATGGCAAGCCAATCGCTACCGGCCGCATCGACAAGACCCAATGCTGCATCTTCTCCGCGGATGAAGGCGCCGATGTCGGTGCCGATGAAGGCACCCCGGTCACGGAGGCCTACAAGGTGCCGTTCAAATTCACCGGAAAGATCGAGGCCGTGACCATCGAGCAGAAGGAAATGAAGCGAGCCGACCGCGATGACGCCGCACAAGCCCGCAGAGCGGCGGTATTGAAGAAGGGCCTTTCCGATTGAAGAAGCGGTCGGGGCGCACATCGAATTGCGCACCGCAGGAAAGCTTCAGGCGGAATAGATCGACGCCGTCGGTCACTCTTTGTGTTGTGCCGGGAAGCCTTGGGGAATCAACTGGCATCATGATCGAGCGTGGGGGGCGACCAATGCAACGCGATAGATCGGCACACAGATCCGGATTCCCGCGGTTAAGCGCCGTTCTCGCGACCTCCGCCGTTGCGTTGCTTTCCTCGCAAATCGCCCGTGCCGACGAGAGTGGAATTTCGTTCTGGCTGCCGGGATTGTACGGGAGCCTCGCCGCCACTCCCGCCACACCGGGCTGGTCGATTGCCGCCATCTACTACCATACAAGCGTTAATGCGTCGGGGGCGGCTGCTGCGGCACGGGAATTTCAGGTTGGTAGGTTCTCTCCGACCATCAACATCAATCTCAATCTGGCCTTGAGTGGTCAGGCCGATCTGATGTTCATCGCGCCGACCTACACGTTTGCGACGCCCGTGCTAGGTGGCCAATTGTCGGCCACTCTGGCGAGCGTTTACGGTAGAAATTCCGCAAGCCTTGCCGGCACGTTGACGGCAGCTGCCGGACCGATCGTCACCACACGCAATGGATTTCTCGAAGACGCGCTCGTCTCCTACGGCGATCTTTATCCGACCTTTAAGCTGAAATGGAATAGCGGCGTTCATAACTATATGGCCTACGCTGCTGGCGACATTCCCGTCGGCGACTACAATCCCAACCGGCTGGCCAATGTCGGCATCGGCCATGGGGCCATCGATTTCGGCGGCGGCTACACTTATCTGAACCCGGCGACGGGCACGGAATTCTCGGGCGTCGGCGGCTTTACCTATAATTTCAAGAATTCCGACACCCAATACCAGAGCGGTATCGATCTTCATCTGGACTGGGGCGTGTCGCAGTTCCTGTCCAAGCAGGTCTTCGTCGGCTTCGTTGGCTACGCCTATCAGCAGATTACCGACGATTCCGGGCAGCCCGCCGTTCTCGGCGGCTTCCGCTCGCGAATTTTCGGTGTCGGTCCGCAGGTCGGATATATTTTCCCGATCGGCAGCAATCAGGCATTTCTAGGCCTGAAAGGATATGGCGAGTTCGACGCGGCGAACCGGCCGTCGGGCTGGAACACGTGGCTGACGTTCTCGATTTCGGAGGCCGCTACCGCCAGCACCGTGACTCCGACCCGACACAAAGTGTCGAAATAGACGAGTTGCTGCGCTCGAATTCGCCCCTCCCGGCAAGGCGGCAAGCTCAAGCACCGATGCCGCCTTTTACGTAAACAACGTCGGCTGCCGCGCGGCGCGCTCCTGAGCTTCCACGACTGCGACTGCGGTCATGTTGAGGATGCCGCGTGCCGTCACCGAGGGGGTGAGGATATGTGCCGGGCGCGCCGGCCCGATCAGGATCGGGCCGACGGGAAGCGCATCCGCCAGCGACTTGATCATCTGATAGGCGACGTTGGCGGTGTCCAGCGTCGGCATGATCAGTATGTTGGCCTCGCCCTCGAGATTGGAGTGCGGCAGTACCATTTTTCGCGCGGCCGCCGACAGTGCCGTGTCGCCCTGCATCTCGCCGTCGGCCTCGAGCTCCGGATGCTTGTCCTTGAGCAGCTGGGTCGCGCGGCGCATCTTGCGAGAGGAATCGGTGTCGTAGCTGCCGAAATCCGAATGCGAGACGAAGGCGATCTTCGGCTTGATGTTGAAGCGCTGGACGTGGACCGCGGCGAGCGATGCGATCTCGGCGAGCTCTTCCGCGCTGGGATTGGGCCGCACTTGCGTGTCGGCGATGAAGAAGGCGCCCTTGCTGGTGATCAGCAGCGCAAGCGCCGCGTAGTCGCTGATGCCGGGGCAAAAACCGACGATCTCCCTGACATGGCGCAGATGGCTCATGTAGCGGCCCTCGACGCCGCACAGCATCGCGTCCGCCTCCCCTCGCGTCACCGCGAGCGCGGCGATCACCGTGTTGTTGGTGCGCACCACGGTGCGGGCCGCATCCGGCGTCACGCCGCGGCGGCCGGCGACCTCGACATAGGACTGCACGTAGGAGCGGTAGCGCGGATCGTCCTCGGGATTGACGAGGTCGAAATCCTTGCCGGCGCGGATCGACAGGCCGAAGCGCTTGATGCGAGCGTCCACGACGGAAGGACGGCCGACCAGGATGGGCCGCGCCAGGTTTTCCTCCAGCACCACCTGCGTGGCGCGCAGCACGCGCTCGTCCTCGCCTTCGGCGTAGATCACGCGCACAGGCTGGGTCTTGGCCTTGGCGAACACCGGCTTCATGACGAGGCCGGAGCGGAAGGCGAAGCGCTCCAGCAGCGCGGTGTATTCGTCGAAATTGGTGATCGGCCGCGTCGCGACGCCGGATTCCATTGCCGCCTTCGCCACCGCCGGCGAGATGCGCAGGATCAATCTGGGATCGAACGGGCTCGGGATCAGCGAGCCCGGGCCGAAGCCTTGCGTCTCGCCGGTGTCGAAACCCTGCGCGACGGCATCCGACGGCGCCTCGCGCGCGAGCTGCGCGATGGCTTCGACGGCCGCGAGCTTCATCTCCTCGTTGATGGCGCTGGCGCCGACATCGAGCGCGCCGCGGAAGATGAAGGGGAAGCACAGGACGTTGTTGACCTGGTTCGGGTAGTCGGAGCGGCCGGTGCAGATCATCGCGTCGGGGCGCACCTTGCGCGCCTCCTCCGGCATGATCTCCGGCGTCGGATTGGCGAGCGCCATGATCAGCGGCTTGTCGCCCATCGCCTTGGCCATCTCCGGCTTGAGCACGCCCGGTGCCGAGAGCCCGATGAAGATGTCGGCGCCGCCGATGACGTCGCCGAGCGTGCGCTTGTCGGTTTTCTGCGCATAGACCGCCTTCCAGCGGTCCATCGTGGTGTTGCGGCCTTCGTGAACGAGGCCATCGATGTCGCACACCCAGATGTTCTTGCGCTGCGCGCCCATCGACACGAGCAGATTGAGGGTCGCGATCGCAGCAGCCCCTGCGCCCGACGCCACGATCTTGACGTCTGAGAGCTTCTTTCCGTTGAGTCGCAGGGCGTTGGTGACGGCGGCGGCGACGATGATGGCGGTGCCGTGCTGATCGTCATGGAAGACCGGGATCTTCATGCGCTCCTTGAGCTGCGCCTCGATCTCGAAGCATTCCGGCCCGCGGATGTCTTCCAGATTGATGCCGCCGAAGGTCGGCTCCAGCGCCGCCACCGTTTCGACCACGCGCTCGATGGTGTCGGCGGCGATCTCGATGTCGAACACGTCGATGCCGGCGAACTTCTTGAACAGGACCGCCTTGCCTTCCATCACCGGCTTGGAGGCCAGCGGGCCGATATTGCCGAGGCCGAGCACGGCGGTCCCGTTGGAGACCACGGCGACCAGATTGGCGCGGGTGGTGAGCGTGGCGGCTTCCGCCGGATTCTTGGCGATCTCGGTGCAGGCCGCGGCAACGCCCGGAGAATAGGCCAGCGCGAGGTCGCGCTGGTTGGCAAGCGGCTTGCTTGCCTGGATCTCGAGCTTTCCAGGGCGCGGCAGACGATGGTAGGCGAGCGCCGCCTGGTGGAGATCATCAGAATAGGACGACATGCGGTCTCTCGCTTCGCGTTACCGGCCTCAAAATGCACGATCCGAAAGCGGCTGTCCAAGCGGACCGAATTTCCGGGTCATGGAAACGGGATGAAGCACGGCGGGCGCCCCGGTGGCAACATCCGATTGCTCCCCCATCAACAGGGCGCGCGGTCAAATATCTGATAGCGCTAGCTTTCCCTGGACCGCGGGGCCTTTCCCGAATATGCCGGGTTGCGCAGTGCGGAATGAGCAACTGGAGCAGGGAATGAAGCGTGTCCTGATCGGCCTGATAGCAGTCATCGCGCTCACCGCGGGCGGGTGGTTCGGCTTCAATCTCTATGTCCAGCACCGCGCGACGAACGAGGTCGAGGCGGCTTTCGAGCAGATCCGCACAGGCGGGGGCAAGGCGAGCCACGGCAAGATCGGGTTCGAGCTTGCGACCCGGACACTGACGATTGAGGACATCACTGTCGAGCCCGCCCAGCCGCAGCTCGCCACCGTCAAAGTCGCAAAGCTCACGGCCGTCGGCATCCGCCAGCCGGATGAGGCCCGTTTCACGGCCGACAGCCTGGAAGTGGCAGGGGTTGAGGTCGCGTTCACCGCCACCGAGCGGACGAAGCTGAAAGCGAGCTACAAGATCCCGCAGATCAGCGCCCGCGACTTTTCCGGCCCGACCCGTGCAGCTGGAGCCTCACTGTCCGGCTCGATCGTCGACATGTACCGGTTCATGCTCGCGCAGTACGCGACCGTGTCGGCGTCGTCGATCGCCGTGCCAACCATTGCGGTCAACGTCGACGCGGGCACCGGCAATGCCGGCAGCGGCGATTATGTCTATTCCGGTCTGTCGGTTCAGAACGTCAACCGCGGCAAGATCGAAGCGGCAAAGACCGACCGCATCACCTATTCGATCGACCTGGCCCAGCCTGGCAAGCCCGCAAAGATGACCGGCGAGCTGTCCGGCTTGGCCGTCCTCGACTTCGACGCAACCGCTGTGAGGGCTGCGCTCGAACAGCAGGGATCGAGTGACGATACTTTCCATAGGATCTACCGACGCATCTCGGCCACTTCCTACCTGTTGACTTTGGCGCCGGACGTGCGCGTGCAGATCGACGGCTTTACATTCGACGACATTGCGATCCAGCCGTCGAAATTCCGTCCCGCCGAGATCATCGCGCTTGTGCCGCCCGACGGCTCGATCCCGACGCCGGCGCAGTCGCGCGACATGATCGCGAAGGTCGCCGATTTCTTCGAGGGCTTCCGGATCGGCAAGGTCGAAATCGGCAAGCAGACGGTCGAGACGCCGCAAGGAACCGGGCGGCTCAGCGCCATCAAATACGATGAAGACACCATCGCGTTGGAAGGCCTCGACATGCCGCTGCCGCAGGGGCAGATCAAGATGGATCGCTTCGCGCTGAAATCGTTCAGCGCGGCCAACCTGATGCGCTGGGCGGCAAGCCTCGGAACGCCAGGACAGCCGCCCTCGCCTGACCAAATGCTCGGCCTATTTCACGTGCTTGCAGGTGCCGAGATCAAGGGCGTGGCGGTGCCCTACAGGAACACGCGGCAGCTCGTCACGATCGATACGATCAGCCTGAACTGGGGCCAACTGGTCGGGTCGATCCCAAGCAAGGCCAATCTGGCCGTGAAGATGGTCGCCCCTACCGACCCATCCAATCCGGCGCAGCTGCCGCTCACCATGGCCGGCATCGACAAGCTGGCGATCAACCTCGACCTCGGCGCGGCCTGGACGGAATCGTCAGGCGCATTTGCGCTGGCACCGGCCACTCTCGATCTCGGCAACCTCGCCAAAGCGCAGGTCAGCGTGGCTCTCGCCAAGGTGCCGCGCGGCATGTTCACGACTGATGCCGCCCAGGCCATGAGCCAGGCGGCGCAGGTTGAGACCGGCGCGCTCGAGCTTTCCTTGCGCGACAGCGGCGCCGTCGATCTCGTCGTCGCGCAGTTCTCGCGCATGCAGAACGTCAGCCGCGACGCCGCACGCAACGCCATCGTCGCAATGATCAGGGCCCAGGGCGAGCAGATTGCGGCCTCCAATCTCGATGTCAGGGCGGCGGCGGATGCCCTTGCTGGCTTCGTCGAGACCTCAGGACAGACGCTCACCATCAAGCTAACGCCGTACGGGAAGCTGCCGGTGCTTCAGCTCATGGACGTCCTCAACAATGAGCCGATCATCGCGCTTGCGCAGTTCAGGATCGAGGCGTCGACGGGGTTGTAGGACAAGCTCTCTCGTGTCCCGGACGCGCGGCGGCACGCAGTGACGCGGCAAAGAGCCGGGACATAGCAAGCTGCCGAAGCTCCGAATGCATGGGCCCCGGCTCTGCAGCGCACCGCTTCGCGATGCGCTGCGTCCGGGGCACGAGACCTTTACTTCTGCGGCAGGTTGACCCGCACGTGCAGCTCGCGGAGCTGTTTTGTCGTGGCTTCCGACGGCGCGCCCATCAGGAGATCCATCGCCTGCTGGTTCATCGGGAACAGCGAGATTTCGCGCAGATTGTTGGTGCCGCAGAGCAGCATCACGATGCGGTCGACGCCCGCGGCCATGCCGCCATGCGGCGGCGCGCCGTACTGGAACGCGCGGTACATGCCGCCGAAGCGGTCGACCACTTCCTGCTCGCCGTAGCCTGCGATCTCGAACGCCTTCACCATCGCTTCCGGCACGTGGTTGCGGATGCCTCCCGAAGCGATCTCGTAGCCGTTGCAGGTGATGTCGTACTGGAACGCCTTGATGGTCAGCGGGTCTTGGCCCTTCAGCGCGTCGAGGCCGCCCTGCGGCATCGAGAACGGGTTGTGCGAGAAGTCGACCTTCTTGTCTTCCTCGTTGTACTCGTACATCGGGAAGTCGACGATCCAGGCGAGCTCGAACCGATCCTTGTCGGTAAGGTTCAATTCCTCGCCGACCTTGTTGCGGGCAAGACCTGAGAACTTCCAGAACTTGTCGGGATCGCCGGCGACGAAGAAGGCGGCATCGCCCTCCTTGGTGCCGATCTGCGCACGGATCGCAGCCGTGCGCTCGGGGCCGATGTTGTTTGCAAGCGGACCTGCGCCCTCGCCGCCCTCGCGCCACATGATGTAGCCGAGTCCGGGCTGACCTTCGCCTTGCGCCCACGAATTCATGCGATCGCAGAAGGCGCGGCTGCCGCCGCCCGGTGCCGGAATTGCCCACACCTGGTTCTTGGGATCCTCGAGCATGCGCGCGAACACCTTGAAGCCGGAGCCGCGGAAATGCTCGGAGACGTCCTGCATCTCGATGGGGTTGCGCAAATCCGGCTTGTCGCTGCCATACTTGCGTAGCGCCTCGGCGAACGGAATCCGGCGCCAGCCCTTCGTCACCGGCTTGCCCTTGGCGAACTCCTCGAACACGCCGGTGATGACGGGCTCCATCGCCGCGAACACGTCTTCCTGCGTCACAAAGCTCATCTCGACGTCGAGCTGGTAGAACTCGCCCGGCAGACGGTCGGCGCGCGGGTCCTCGTCGCGGAAGCATGGCGCGATCTGGAAGTAGCGATCGAAGCCCGACATCATCAGCAGCTGCTTGTACTGCTGCGGCGCCTGCGGCAACGCGTAGAACTTGCCGGGGTGGATGCGCGAGGGCACCAGGAAGTCGCGTGCGCCTTCCGGCGAGGACGCGGTCAGGATCGGCGTGTTGAACTCGAAGAAGCCCTGCCCCTCCATGCGCCGGCGCATCGACTTGATGATCTCAACGCGGGTCATGATGTTCTGGTGCAGCTTCTCGCGCCGCAAATCAAGGAAGCGGTATTTCAGCCGGATGTCTTCGGGATATTCCTGGTCGCCGAACACCGGCAGCGGCAGGTCGCCGGCCGGGCCCAGCACCTCGATCTCGGTGACATAGATCTCGATCTTGCCGGTCGGCAGATCGTCATTGTCGGTGCCTTCGGGGCGGCGGCGGGCCTTGCCGTCCATCCGCACCACAAATTCCGAGCGCAGCTTCTCGGCCTGCGCGAAGGCCGGCGAATCCGGGTCGACCACGCACTGGGTCAGGCCGTAATGGTCGCGCAGGTCGATGAACAGCACGCCGCCATGGTCGCGAACGCGATGGACCCAGCCTGACAGGCGGACCGTCTCGCCGATGTTGCTCTCGCGGAGCGCGCCGCATGTATGTGACCGGTAGCGATGCATGGTCGTCCCAAAAAATGATGTCGGAGGAAACGAATCGGACGACCTGTCACGGCCGGTCCGAGATTGCGGCAGGGTTTACCCGACGAGGCCGGAGGCGGCAACCAAGGGAAAGCCCTGTTTTGGGCCGGAAGCGTCCAATTTTGCCCAATCCGGGCCCGTCCCTTTGCCATCAGCCGTTCCAGCCCTATCTTGAGGGCATGACAGTGCATTTCCCCTTCCAGAACTCCTATTCGGCGCTGCCGGACAGCTTCTTCGCCCGCGTCGCGCCGACCCCGGTCGCGGCCCCCCGGCTGATCAAGTCGAACCGGCCGCTGGCGCTCCAGCTCGGGCTTGATCCAGATTTGCTGGAGACCCCCGAAGGCGCGGCGATCCTGGCCGGCAAGACGGTTCCGGATGGCGCCGATCCCATCGCCATGGCCTATGCCGGTCACCAGTTCGGGCATTTCGTGCCCCAGCTCGGCGACGGCCGCGCCATCCTGCTCGGCGAGGTCATCGACAAGGACGGCGTCCGCCGTGACATCCAGCTCAAGGGTTCGGGTCCCACCCCGTTCTCCCGCCGCGGCGACGGCCGCGCCGCGCTCGGACCCGTGTTGCGCGAATACATCGTCAGCGAAGCCATGTTCGCGCTGGGCATTCCGACCACGCGCTCGCTCGCCGCCGTCGTCACTGGCGAGCACGTGATGCGCGAGACGGCGCTGCCCGGCGCGGTGCTGACGCGTGTCGCCTCGAGCCACATCCGGGTCGGCACCTTCCAGTTTTTCGCTGCCCGCCGCGATACCGAGGCGGTCCGCCGGCTCGCCGACCACGTGATCGTCAGGCACTATTCGGAGCTGCGCGACGCGGAGCGGCCCTATCACGCGCTGCTCGCCGGCGTGGTTGCGCGCCAGGCCCAGCTCGTCGCACGCTGGCTGCTGGTTGGCTTCATCCACGGCGTGATGAACACCGACAACAGCTCCATTTCCGGCGAGACCATCGATTACGGCCCCTGCGCCTTCATGGACGCCTACAATCCTTCGCAGGTGTTTTCGTCGATCGACGAGATGGGACGCTATGCCTACGCCAACCAGCCACGCATCGCGCTGTGGAATCTGACGCGCCTCGCCGAATGCCTGCTGCCGCTGTTTTCCGACGAGCAGGAGAAGGCGGTCGCCGAAGCCCAGGACATTCTCGGCGCCTTCTCCGACCAATTCAGCGCCGCCTATCAGGCCGGCCTGCGCAGGAAGGTCGGCTTGTTCACGGAGCGTGACGGCGACGAGGCGCTGATCCAGGACCTGCTGGATGCCATGGCCAAAAACCAGGCCGATTTCACCCTCACCTTCCGCAAGCTTGGCGATGCCGCCGTTGATGACAGCGCGGATGCGCGTGCGCAGTTCATGGAGCCCGCAGCCTTCGACGAATGGGCCGGCCGCTGGCGCGCGCGTATCGCGCTGGAGCCGCAAGGCGCTTCCGAGCGCCAGGCCGCGATGCACGCCGTCAATCCCATGTTCATACCGCGCAACCATCGCGTCGAAGCGGTGATCCAGACCGCCGTAGACGATGACAATTACGCGCCGTTCGAGGAACTGGTGAAGGTGCTGGCCAACCCGTTCGACGATCAGCCCGAGGATGCCGCCTACGCCGACCCGCCGCTGCCGGACCAGCGGGTGCTGCAGACGTTCTGCGGGACGTGAGGCGGGTACGGCCCCTCACTACGATTCCCTAAATTATGTGCTGCGTGGATCGCGCCTTGCGCGATCCGTTCCCGTCCCGCGGACCCTGTGGACACATCCCGACCGCCGGAACCGCTGTCATCAAACTGAAACACTCACGCTCTAACCGCCTGTCAGGGTCGTCTTGCCGGAGACGTCCGTTCTCCAACACCCCTGACAAGCGCCATGCCCTTCAAGTTCATCCACATCACCGACACGCATCTGGCGAATCCCGGCTCGACCCTCTACGGCCTCGACCCGCGCGCCCGGCTGGACGCGGCGATCGCCGACATCAACACGCATCAATCAGACGCCGCCTTCGCGGTGGTGACCGGCGATCTCACCCATTGGGGCGAGGCTGACTCCTACGCCAATTTTGCCGACGCGATGGCCGCGCTGAAGATGCCGTACATCGCCATGGTCGGCAATCACGACCGGCGCGTCACCTGCCTCGATAGCCTGAAGGCCGCGCCGCGCGATTCAAACGGCTTCGTGCAGGGTACGCGCACCACCGAGCACGGCCTGTTCGTCTTCCTCGACACGCTGGACGAGACCAGCCACGCCGGCGAGATGTGCCCCAAGCGCTTCGACTGGCTTGCAAAGACGCTCGCGGCTGCGCCCGACGACCAGCAATTCGTCGTGTTCATGCATCACCCGCCCTTTCCGGTCGGCGTCCATGCGATGGACGAGATCGGCCTGAAACAGAGCGCGGAGTTCGCCGAGCTGATAGCGCCCTATCGCTCCCGCATCCGCCACCTCTTCTTCGGTCATGTGCACCGTCCCATCTTCGGCAGCTACGGCAAGATTCCCTTCTCCACCCTGCGCGGCACCAACCATCAGGTCTGGTTCGAGCTTGACGCCGGCGCGCCGCATTTGGCCAGCCACGAGCCGCCCGCCTATGGCGTGGTGCTGATCGACGACGACAACCTGGTCGTCCACAGCCACGACTTCCTCGACACCAGTCTGCGCTTCCCCTTCGAGCCTCCGGCAGGGGTGGACAGCCGCGACTATGCACTCAACTTTCCGGCGCGGTGAGATGAGCCTCGCCGGACCCGCGGCTCTTCCGGTCGCGACCTCGGCGGCGCCGCGCCTGAATGTGCCGAAGCGCCTCGTCGCGCGCTTCAAAGCTTCGCTGCCCGCCTATCTTCTGTTGCTGCCCTCGCTGGTCTTTCTCGCGCTGTTTACCTATGGCGCGATGGGGCGCGTGCTGATCGATGCACTCTACCAGCGCGCCACGCCGAAGGCCCCGGTCCGCTTCGTCGGTCTCGACAACATCAGCGCCGTCCTGGCCGACCCCGCCTTTACCGGCGCCGTCGTCAACAATCTCATCTATGCCGTCGGCACGGCGATCCCGAGTATCGGGCTGGCGCTCTTGTTCGCGCTGACGCTGTCCCGCACCCATGCCGTGAGCAGCGCGCTGCGCGCCGCGCTGTTCCTGCCGGTGCTGATCCCGATGGTCGCGGCCTCCGCGCTGTTCATGTTCATCTTCCTACCCAATGTCGGCCTGCTCGACTATTATATCGGCCGGCTGATGCCGGTGCTGCCGAACTGGCTCGGCGATCCCGACATCGCGCTTTACGCGATCATGATCATCACGATCTGGAAGAACGCCGGCTATTACATGCTGTTCTTCCTCGCCGGCCTGCAGGCGGTGCCCGAAGACGTGATGGAAGCCGCGCATCTCGACGGCGCCGGGCCTTACCAGCGCCTGCGCCATATCATTCTGCCGGAGCTCAAACCCACCTTCCTGTTCGTCATCGTCATCGCGATCCTCAACGCGGTGACGCAGGTCGACCACGTCTTCGTCATGACCCAGGGTGGACCGTCGAATTCGACCAATCTCGTGCTGTTCTACATCTACCAGCAGGCGGTCGAGCATTACGACATCGGCAAGGCCTCGGCCGCGACGCTGCTGACGCTCGCCGCACTGATGGGCCTCACCGCGCTCTCCTTCCGCACCATGGCCAACCGCGAGGGCGGGCCATGAAGCTGATCGACTGGCTCACCAAGGACGCGCCGCTCGCCACACGGGGCGAGATCACGCCCAAGCTCGGCTTCCTGCTGACCGTGCTGCTCGCGATCGTCTGGCTCATCCCCTTCCTGTGGATGGTCGTCGCAACGCTGCGCCCGGCCTCGGACGGCATCAACGCCATGGCCGAGCTGATGCCGAGCCTGAAGCCGACGCTCGACAATATCAAAGACGCCTGGGAGATCGGCGATTTCCCGCGCTACACGCTCAACACCACGATCATCTGCGCTGGCATTCTGCTGGTGCAGTTCGTCACGATCACGCTGGCGGGCTTTGCTTTTGCGCGCCTCGACTTCGCCGGCAAGTCAGTGATCTTCTATCTCTTCCTGATGCAGCTGATGCTGGTGCCGGTGCTGCTGATCGTGCCGAATCTCAGCCTCGTGGCGCGGCTCGGCCTCTACGACACGCTCGCCGGCGTGATGATGCCCTTCTTCGCGTCCGCCTTCGGCACCTTCCTGATGCGCCAGGCCTTCGAGGCGATTCCGACCGAGCTCGAAGATGCCGCCCTGATCGACGGCGCCAGCCTGCTCCAGCGCATCCGCCACATCTACGTGCCGCTGTCGATGCCGAGCTTCTCGGCCTTCGCCATCATCTCGGTCACCAGCCACTGGAACGACTTCCTGTGGCCGCTGATGGTGATCAACTCGCCGGACAAGCGGCCGCTCACGGTCGGGCTCTCGGTCTTCACCAAGACCGCCGAAGGCACGCAGGCCTGGGGCACCATCGCCGCCGGCACGCTGATGGTGATCGCACCGCTGCTCGTCACGTTCCTGATCTTCCAGAAGCGCTTCATCAGTTCTTTCGTCACCTCAGGCATCAAATAGGAGATTTTCCGATGCTGTTTTCACGCAGGCTCATGCTCGGCCTCGCCATGGCAGGCTCTATGGCCGGCGCCCTCGCCGTCCCGGCGATGGCCGAAGGTCCGACCGAGATCGATCTGTTCTTCCCCGTCCCCGTCGACGGCAAGCTCGCCCGCGACATGGGCACCTTGATCAAGGAGTTCAACGAGACCCATCCCGCGATCAAGGCGACCGCCGTCTACACCGGCTCCTATGACGACACGCTGATCAAGACGCGCGCCGCGATCAAGGCCGGCAAGCCGCCGTCCGCCGTGATCATGTCGGCGAACTTCCTGCTCGACATGCAGATCGAGAACGAGCTGACCAATCTGGATGCCCTGATCAAGGCCGACGGCACCACCAAGGAGCAGTTCCTCGGCCAGTTCTTCCCCGCGCTGCAGGGCAACGCGGTGATCAACCGCTCGGTCTACGGCGTGCCCTTCCACAATTCGACGCCGCTGCTCTACATCAACGCCGACAAGGCCAAGGAAGCCGGCCTCGATCCGGAGAAGCCGCCGCAGACCTGGGCCGAGCTCACCGACTGGGCCAAGAAGCTCACCAAACGCGAGGGCGACAAGGTGACCCAATGGGGCATCGCGATCCCCTGCGCTTACGACTATTGCGGCTGGATGATGGAAACGCTCACCATGAGCAATGGCGGGCGCTACTACAACGAGGAGTTCGGCGGCGAGGTCTATTACGACACGCCCTCGATGCTGGGCGCGCTGACCTGGTGGAATGACCTCGTCACCAAGCACAAGGTCCACGCCCCCGGCGCGACCCCTGGCCCTGCCGTCAGCACCTCCTTCATCTCGGGCAATGCCGCGATGATGATGCTATCGACGGGCTCGCTGACTTACGTGCGCGACAACGCCAAGTTCGCCTACAAGGTCGCCTTCATCCCGCGCAACGTCCGCAACGCCGTGCCGATCGGCGGCGCCTCGCTGATCGTTCCGGCAGGGCTCGAGGCCGAAAAGCAGAAGGCCGCCTGGACGCTGATCAAGTGGATGACCTCACCCGAGAAGAGCGGCTGGTGGAGCCGCGCCACCGGCTATTTCGCGCCGAACATGGCGGCGTACAAGACGCCCGAGATGGTCGAGTTCCTGAACAAGAACCCGGACGCCAAGACCGCCGTCGAGCAGCTCGACGTCGCGAAGCCCTGGTTTGCGACCTACAAGACCGTGCCGGTGCGCAAGACGCTGGAGGACGAGGTGATGCTGGTCCTCAACGGCAAGAAGCAGCCGAAGGAGGCCCTCGCCGCCGCGCAGAAGGCTGCAGACGAGACGCTGAAGCCGTACAACGCTGAGACATCGCTGAAGCTGCCGTAAGGGCTGCTGCAACGGCAAACAAACATCGGCGCTCCGCCCGGTGGGGCGCCGAATTCGTTTCGGCCCCCCGTTAACCCCCCGTCCACCATCCGCCCGGCCGCTGCGCCGGTAACCATTGCAATTAACAGACCCTCAACGCACCCCCGACAAATTTACCTATGTTTCTGGAGGTTTCGCCGTGGATCTGTTGGTTTTCGAGTTCCTGGGATTGGCGTTGGTCGCCATGTGCGTCGTCGTGGTGGCGTTGCCCTGCGCCCGCAAATCCTCGAACCGGGTCCGTTACGAATAGGAATTTCGTCGGAAAAAGCGATTCCGGCCCGAATGCAAGGCTCGAATTCGCACTGAGCCCCTTGACATCACAGCACTTTCGGCAGATCGGCTGATAGCAAGTGTCATGGGCCGTTCATGGATTTGATTACCACCACCGCTGACCTCGCGGCTGCCTGCAGCCGGCTTGCCAAGCACCCCGTCATTACCGTCGATACCGAGTTCCTGCGCGAGACCACCTATTACCCGCTGCTATGCGTGGTGCAGATGGCCAGCGCCGAGGAGGCCATTGTCGTCGATACCCTGGCCGAGGGCATCGACCTCAAGCCGTTCTTCGAGCTGATGGCCAACGAAGCCGTGCTGAAGGTCTTCCACGCCGCCCGCCAGGACATCGAAATCATCTGGCACCAGGCCAACATCATCCCGCACCCGGTGTTCGATACCCAGGTTGCCGCGATGGTGCTGGGTTACGGCGACAGCATCGCCTACGACGCCCTGGTCGAGAAGGTCACCGGCCACCGCCCCGACAAGACCCACCGCTTCACCGACTGGTCGCGCCGCCCGCTGACCAAGGAACAGATGCATTACGCGGTGTCCGACGTCACGCATCTGCGTGACGTGTTTGCAGCGCTCGACGCCGATTTGAAGAAGCGCCGCCGCAGCGAATGGGTTTCTATCGAGATGGAGGTCCTGACCTCGCCCAAGACCTACGACTTCCACCCGGAGCGTGCCTGGGAGCGGCTGAAGACGCGGGTGCGCAAGCCGAAGGATCTCGCGGTCCTGATGGAGGTCGCAGCCTGGCGCGAACAGGAAGCGCAGAGCCGCGACGTGCCGCGCGGCCGCGTGCTGCGCGACGAGGCCGTCAGCGATATCGCCACTCATGCGCCGAACACGCTGGAGAAGCTCGCAAACCTGCGCTCGGTGCCGAAGGGCTTTGAGAAATCCAAATGGGGCGCGGACATCGTCGCCGCGGTCACGCGCGGACTGGCACGCGATCCTGCCACGCTGCCGAAGCTGGAGAAGCCGCGCAACAACAACAATGGCGCGGCCATTGTCGAACTGTTGAAGGTGTTGCTGCGCATGACCGCCGAAAAGCATGCGGTCGCCAGCAAGGTGATCGCGACGGTGGACGATCTCGAAGAGATCGCAGCCGACGACGAGGCCGACGTCCCCGCCTTGCGCGGCTGGCGCCGCGAGCTGTTCGGCGATGCCGCCTTGAAGCTCAAGCGCGGTGAGCTGGCGCTGGCGGTCGAGAAGGGCCGCGTAATCGGGGTTCAGCGGGCCGAATAGGCAAACTCGCCTTGCACCTTCATTGCGAGCGAAGCGAAGCAATCCAGACCGTATCCACGGAATTGTCTGGATTGCATTGTCGCTTCGTTCCTCGCAATGACGAGCAGAAAGATTACGCCGGCGTCAGCTTCGTCACTTCCGCCTTCATGTCATTGAGCACGCCTGAAATCGCGGCGATGAGGTCGTCGATCTGCGCCTTGGTGACGATCAGCGGCGGGCAGATGGCGATGGCGTCCAGCATGTTGCGCGAGATCACGCCGCGTTCCTGGAGCATGCGGCTGGCCATGCCGCCGACCGCACCGGGCGTCGCCGCGGCCGTCTTGCGCCCCTTGTCGAGCACGAGCTCGATCGCCGCGATCAAGCCGACGCCGCGGACCTCGCCGACCAGCGGATGGCTGGTGAGCTCACGCAGCTTGCCCTGCATGTAGCCGCCGAGCTCGGCGGCATGCGCGACCAGGCCGCGCTCCTCGATGATCTTGAGGTTTTCCAGCGCAATCGCCGAGCCGACCGGATGGCCGCCCGCGGTGAACCCGTGGCCGAGCACGCCGATCTTGTTGCTCTCGTCCGCGATCGGCTCGAACATGCGCTCGTTCATGATGATCGCCGACAGCGGGAAATAGCTCGAGGTGATCTGCTTGGAGACGACCATCGCGTCCGGCTTGATGCCGTAGGTCTCGCAGCCGAACATCCTGCCGGTGCGGCCGAAGCCGCAGATCACCTCGTCGGCGACCAGCAGGATATCGTACTTCTTCAGGACCGCCTGGATCTTCTCCCAATAGGTCTTCGGCGGCACGACGACGCCGCCCGCGCCCATCACCGGCTCGCCGAAGAAGGCCGCGATCGTATCCGGTCCCTCGTTCTGGATCAGCGCATCGAGTTCCTCGGCCCGGCGGGTCGCAAAGGCTTCCTCGCTCTCGCCAGGGGCGCCGTCCTTGTAGAAATGCGGCGAGCCCGTATGCAGGATGTGCGGCAGCGGCAGGTCGAACGAGCGGTGGTTGTTTGGCAGGCCGGTGAGGCTGGCCGAGGCAATGGTGACGCCGTGATAACCGCGGATGCGGCTGATCACCTTCTTGCGCTGCGGTTGGCCGAGCGCGTTGGAGCGATAGGCAATCAGCTTGAGCACGGTGTCGTTGGCTTCCGAGCCGGAATTGGTGAAGAACACCTTGCTCATCGGCACGGGCGCCAGCGCCACCAACTTCTCGGCGAGGTCGATCGAGGGGCCGTGCGATTTGGAAGAGAATGTGTGGTAGAACGGCAGCGCTTGCATCTGCTTGTGCGCGGCCTCCACCAACCGCTTCTCGCTGAAGCCGAGCCCGACGCTCCACAAGCCCGACATCGCCTCGAAATAGCGCTTGCCCGACGCGTCGAATACGTAAGGCCCCTCGCCGCGCTCGATCACCAGCGGACCGGCCTGCTGATGCGCGCGCGCATTGGTGTAGGAGTGGAGCTGGTAGGCCACATCACGGGCTTCTTGCGAATTGGGCAGCATCGACATTTTGCGCAGATCCTTGAAAGCGTCACGTCGCAGGCAGGGCCGGCGTCATCACGCGATGATCAATGACCTTGGCTATTGCGGCAACACGGAACTTGCAACGCCAATTCGTCGGCAGCAAGCGCTCAGCAGCGATGCACAAAGGTGCACGCGACCACGCTGCACGTGACAAAACCGCCCATGGCGACGCGGTCCTGACGAAGCAGCCCCTGGAGCAGCTCACGCCGCGTCGTCGTCATGTCCGCCGTCAGCGCCTGCAGCGGCTTCCCACACCTCCACCAGCGCCATCGAAAGCAGATAGACCGTGGTCGGCAAACCAAGCCCGCGCGCCCTCTCGGCCGCACGCGACAGATCGCTCGCCAGCTCCTTGAGCTCGTCTCCCCGCGACACTTTCCACCCCATCCGCCGGTCGCGGCCGTCTACACCGCAACGGCGCCGCTGGTTCTGAGCAGTTCGGCGCTGGGCTGGATTGTAGCAAAATTCCCGATGACATTCACTACCGCATGCTTATAGGCGGCAGCATCGCCCGTTCCAGGCTGACGGCAAGCCACGGCGTCGGCGACCACATGGTAGCGATGACTGCGGTGAAACCCATCGGCGGCGGTGGCCAAAATGGTCTCGTCCAGGGAAAAACCGACCAGAATGCAGCGCACACTGCGGATATTGGACGTGTAATCCACGAACCGCGACGAGCTATAAGCGGATGGCAGCGGGTGATCGAACGTCAGCTCTCCCGGCCGCGGCCTGGTCGCCGCGATCCAATCGGTCAGCCTCGATGCCGGATTGAACCAGGCCGCCTGCGCGATGCGCTTCAGATGCATCACCGGCCAGAGATTGCCGCGCCACAGGGTGAGGAGTTCCAGGCAGCGCGACGTGACCGCGTCGCCGTCGAGGATGACGTGGCGACGCCCGGGGGTCAGATATTCGACCTGGAGATCCGCGCAGACCAGGATCGGCGGATCATCATGGATGGAAGCCAGCATTGTCTTGCGCAGAGCTGCACCAGTTTCAACGGTCGGCGAGCGCGAGGTCCCGCAGCGGTGAGGTCACGGCCCGCCCTGCCGAGGCGTCGAGCACGCCCGGCCGGTCCCAATCGCCCTCGGGACGGATGATCACGTAGGGATCGCTGTCCAGCGTGATTGCGTCCGGGCCCGGCTCGATTTCCAGCAGCATTTCCGTGTAGGAAAAATCCGAGAAGGTGACCTTGCGATTGTGGCCGAGCGGCTTGGCGCCGAAATGGGCCCAGAAATCGACCAGCCTGTCCTGTGCCTGGCCGTAGATCTTGCGAAAGCCCTTGCGCTTCACGTAGTCGACGCTGGCCTGCACCAGCTTGAATGACACGCGTGAACGCCGGTATTGGTGACGCACCGCAAGCCGCTCCACCTTGGCGAAATCGCCGAAAAAGCGCACCCGCAGACAGCCAGCGGGCTCGCTGCCGACGAAGCCGATGAAATGGGCCGCGACCATGTCATTGCCGTCGAACTCTTCCTCGAACGGACAATCCTGCTCGGCGAGATAAACCGCGGAACGGATGGCCGTGATGAGCATGAGATCGTTGGGATCGCGCGCAAGACGGACGGAGATGGCGCGGGAACTGGGCTTGGCGAGAGGAATCCTAGTACCGTGCATCTGCAAAACTCCTTGCCTGGATGATCGCGCCCGGCATCCGCAGCGGCTGGCGATGCCAGGGCCGCTCGTAGCACCAGAGGTCGGGCTGGAAGCTCGGGATCGGCGCAAAGCCGGTCGCCTTCATGATGTCGCGTCCGGCCACCGTTGACGGCTGCGCATAGCAATCGGCGTTGCGAAACCTTAGCTGTCGCAGATGCGCTGCAGCCTTGCCGAGACCGGCAATACCGCGTCCTGTCGCCGCGATCGCCCAAATGTAGATGGCTGCGACCTCTTCGTTCGCGGAAGCGAGATAGTGCGTCTCGGGCGCGGTGAGGCAGATCTCGTCGAGCAGCAACGCATCGTGCCCGCGCTCGTTGAGAAACAGGAAAGCCATGCCGCCGACGAGATCGCCCTTGCGTTTGAACGTCAGAATGCTCTCGGGATCGAACGAGAAGTAATGCGCAAGCTCGGCCGTCCCGATCCGCACGCCCGGCACCAGCCGGTGTGCCATCTGCGAAAGCTCGGCAATTTCGGAAAATTGTGCGCAGCGAACGTCCACATTCTCGCTCAGCGGCAAGGCGTCGAAATCATGCCTTGCGGCAAACGAGCCCCTTTCCATAGCCATATCACGCCTCTATCGTCCGGGGCTTTCGTACCCCGCTATGCCAATGAGCTTAGCGGCTGGGGATCAGGAGTATGCAGCAGTTATTGCACCGGGGTGCTGCGATGATGCAGCACCGTGAAGAAGCCCTGGATGCGTCCTGGGATGATTTGAAGCTGTTTTTAGCGTGCGCAAAATATAAAAGTTTTCGCAATGCCGCCGAGGAGCTCGGCCTCACCTCCACCACGCTGATGCGCCGGGTCGACCGGCTCGAAGAGAGCATCGGCTGCAAACTGTTCCTGCGCGACCAGAGCGGGCTCACGCTCAGCGATGAAGGCACCGCGATGATCGCCGACGTTGCGCATATGGAGCGTCATGCCTTCAACGTCTTTCGGCGCGCCTCGCGGTCATCGAACGACACTGCCGGCACCGTGCGCGTTGCGGTGACCGAAGGCCCCGGCAATTTCTGGATCCTGCCGCGACTGATCGACTTCCAGAAGACCTACCGCAAGATCACCGTCGATTTGCGTTGCGCGATGGAGCAGGCCGACGTCGCGCGACTTGAATCCGACATCGCGATCCAGCTCGAGCCTCCGACCAATCCCGACCTGATCGTCGCCAAGCTCGGTCGTCTCCACATTTATCCTTTCGTCTCCAAGGAGTACGAAAGCCTCTACGGCGTGCCGACGACGCTCGCCGAACTGAACAACCACCGCATCATCAAGCAGAGCGCCCCACAGGTCGACGACGGCGCTTACGCCCGCGTGCTCGGACTGAAGTCGCTCGAGGGCATCGTCGGGATCAAGACCAATTCCTCGGTCGGCGCGCTCTATGCCGTCGAGCGCGGCGCCGGCATCGGCTTCCTGCCGACGGTCTCGATCGCGCTCGGCGCGCCGCTCATCGCCGTCGATCTCGGCGTCAGTCACCACGCCGACCTCTGGCTCACCTATCACAAGGAGTTCCGAACCTCCGAGCGCCACAAGATCGTGATCGACTGGCTGAAGAAGATCTTCGATCCCAAGACCTATCCCTGCTTTCGCGACGAGTTCATCCATCCGAACGCTCTGGTGCCGATGATGACGGCCGCTCGCGAGGGATTTGGATTGACGGGATATGTCGCGGCGACGCCGACTTAGCAGGCTGCGACTACCAGCGATATTCGAAGCCGAGTGTGCCCTGGTGTGACGTCAGCTCGTTACGGAACTTGCCGTCGTAATTGACGTAGAGCCGCGCCACGCTGGTCAGGCTGAGCGAAGCCGAGGCACCTGCATCCATGCCGTAACGGCTCTCGCCAATACCGGGCACCACGATGTTCTGGGTGCCGAGGCTGACCTGCACCGATCCCAGGTTCTGGTAGAAATTGTCGACGAACTTGCCGTAGGCTGACAGGTCCAGGATTTTCTGGTCGAAGATGAAGTAGCGTCCGATCTCGGCCCCTATCATGACGCGCGCGCGCGAGAGCGCGGTTGAGCCGACATTGAGGGGATCGAGACCACCGGCCTCCTGAAACGCCGCGCTGGTGGCGCGGACATATTCCAGCGCGCCCTTGGGCACGACGCGCATCTGGTCCTTGGTCCAGTAATAGCTGATCTCGGTCAACGCGCCGTCGACTGCGGCGCGATAGCCCGCGGTTGCGAGCCCAGCACCGGTGTCGCGGCTCGAACGGACCTTGCCGAAGCCGCGCACCACGGCAAAGGCCCAGGTCCACGGCCCCTTGTCGACGGAGCCGCTGAAACCGAGTTGCGTCAGGTCGAGCGTAGCCGATTGCAGCGCCAGCGGCACGTCGATGTCGGTATGGCTCTGATCGACAGAGAAGCCGAGATTGACACCCGGCGCGACCCGCGCACCAAACCCGGCGACGCCGCCGAGCGTCTTGCGCTTGTCGCCGACGAAGTCCCCTTGCGCATCCGTCCGGACCGAGATGCCGTAGCCCTCGAACCAGGTGCGGTAGCGCGGGTCTTCAGTGCTCGCCGACGCACCGCCGCCGCCGGGATTGGTGCGAAACGCCCGGTTGACGCCGCCGGATGACTGGTTGCCGAGCCGCTCCAGGAAGTTGGAGCCTAGATCGAGCGTGCTGTTGCCGGCCGACTGATCGTAATTGGTCGAGACGGCCGACGGCGTGGGTGGCGGTGGCAGCGGCGGGGCGACCTGAGCGAAACCCGGCGTCGCTGCCGACGTCGTCACGACGAGCACCAGCGCGAGAGCGGTTGCGACCGACGCCGCGATTTCGCGAGCGCGATAAAGGCCGACTTCCTGCGGTGTCGCGGAAAGCTGCGATGTGCAGCACATGACGAAGATCCCGAAGCAAATGGCGGCGCGCATGAATGCAACAGGCGCGGCGCACGTCGCGATTTGCGCCGAACTGCGACGGAGGGTCAACCGCTCGGCCCACTGTCGCCGCGGCTATTGCCCTCGATTGTGGTTCCGCGGCCACAGGTCGGAAATTGCAAATCGGCACAAACGGCCCGCCCTTGAAATCCGCGCACGGCTTGCTAACCGGCGATTTTCATGTTGCAATGTTGGTCACAATCGGAATTGGCCGCTCGGCTGTGCGTTTCAAGACATTGAGCTTCGAGACTCGAACAGACTTCCGGAAGCCCGTTTGTGGCGTGGCACGCGAAAAGCGGCCGCGTCTTTTTTATCTAGTGGAGGAGACTAGCGATGCCGCAAAAGGGCACCGTCAAATGGTTCAACCCGACCAAGGGCTATGGGTTCATCAAGCCGAACGGCAGCGACAAGGACGTGTTCGTCCATATCTCCGCCGTCGAGCGCGCCGGACTCTCGACCCTCAACGAAAACCAGGTGGTTGAATACGACCTCGTGGAGAACCGCGGCAAGGCATCCGCGGAGAACCTCAAGGTCTCCTGAATTCTCTCAAGGCTACACGAGAGATCATGACGTTGCCCCCGGCTCTGCCGGGGGATTTTGTTTGTGAAGACCGCAGCGAGGACGGCGCTTCAGCTTACTACCGGCGCCACCAGGAAATTCTCCGACGCTGCACTCCCGGCCATCCTGCACACATCGCCCTCGATCCGCACCTTCCCGGTCGCGAGCAGCCGCAGCGCTTCCGGATAGATGCGATGCTCGACTTCGAGGATGCGCTCCGACAGCGTCTCGCCGGTATCGTGATCGCTGACGGGCACCGCGCCCTGCATCACGATCGGACCGGCATCGGTCTCGGGGATCACGAAGTGCACCGTCGCGCCTGACAGTTTGACGCCGGCACGCAGGGCCTGGCCGTGCGGGTCGAGGCCGGGGAAGGACGGCAGCAGCGAGGGATGGATGTTGAGCATCCGCCCGTACCAGTATTGGGTGAACTCGGCCGTGAACAGGCGCATGAAGCCGCCCAGACAAATCAGCTCGATACCGTGCTGGTCGAGGGCTGCCTGCAGCACCTTCTCGAAGCCGGCGCGGTCCTTGCCGAACGGCTTGCTCTCGATCACCAGCGTGCTCACGCCGCTCGCCTTGGCCCGTTCGAGCCCGAGCGCATCGGCCTTGTTCGAAATGACCAGCGAGATTTCGGCCGGGAAATCCACGGCCGCAGCGGCCTTGATCAGCGCGGCCATGTTGGAGCCGCGGCCGGAGATCAGGATGGCGACGCGGCGCTTCATCACAGCGCCAGTCATTACAGTGCCATGTCGAGATGGCCGTTGTAGACGACGCGGTGCTCGCCCTCGGCCGGGATCACGGTGCCGAGCTGCGCCACGGTCTCGCCCGCGTCGGTGAAGACCTGCACGACATCGTCGACCTTGTCGGGCTCGACGATCGCGATCATGCCGATGCCGCAGTTGAAGGTGCGCAGCAGTTCGAGTTCGGCGATGCCGCCCTGCGCGGCCAGCCATTTGAACACCGGCAGCACCGGCAGGCGGGCCAGATCGATGCCGACGCCGAGCTCCTTCGGCAGCACGCGCGGAATGTTATCGGTGAAGCCGCCACCGGTAATGTGGGCAAGGCCCTTCACCCCACCGGTCTCGCGGATCGCGCGCAGGCAGGATTTGACGTAGAGCCTGGTCGGCGTCAGCAGCGCGCCGCCCAGCGTCATCACCGGGGCGAACGGCGCCTGGGCTTCGAAGCCAAGGCCCGATTGCTCGACAATCTTGCGGACCAGCGAGAAGCCGTTGGAATGCACGCCCGACGAGGCTAGGCCGATCACGGCGTCGCCCGCGGCGATGTCCTTGCGTGGCAGCAGCGTGCCCCGCTCCGCAGCACCGACGGCAAAGCCGCCGAGGTCGTAATCGCCGTCCTTGTACAGGCCGGGCATCTCGGCGGTCTCGCCGCCGATCAGGGCGCAGCCGGATTCGCGGCAGCCCTCTGCAACGCCCGCGACGATCGAAGCCGTGGCTTCCGGATCGAGCTTGCCGCAGGCGAAATAATCTAGGAAGAACAGCGGCTCGGCGCCCTGCACTACGAGGTCGTTGACGCTCATGGCGACGAGGTCGATGCCGATTCCGCCGTGCAGCCCGGTCTCGATCGCAATCTTGACCTTGGTGCCGACCCCGTCGGTCGCAGCCACCAGAACCGGGTCCTTGAAACCGGCCGCCTTGAGGTCGAACAGGCCGCCGAAGCCGCCGATCTCGGCGTCGGCGCCGGGCCGTGCGGTGGCACGCACCATCGGCTTGATCAAATCGACCAGGCGATTGCCCGCGTCGATGTCGACGCCTGAATCGGCGTAAGTGAGGCCGTTTTTGCGGTCGGTCATGCCCGATTTCCAGTGGGTTTGCGGCTGGTTACGTCGAATTCCGGGGACGCGCAATGGCTCGCATGGCGCTCCCGCCTATACTATGTAGATATCAACCGGTTCAGCCTCCCGAGGGGGCCGGATTCGAGGTCAGACCGGGTGCCGGGAAGCGCTTTCGTGAGTATTCCGAATATCATTACCCTGGGCCGCATCTTGCTGGTCCCCATCATCGTCTGGGCCATCGTGTCGAGCCAAATGGAGGTGGCGTTCGCCGTCTTCCTGATCGCCGGTATCAGCGACGCTGTGGACGGCTTCCTGGCCAAGCGCTTCAACATGACGAGCGAGCTCGGCGCCCTGCTCGATCCGCTTGCGGACAAGGCGCTGCTGGTCTCGATCTACATGGCGCTCGGGATCTGGGGCGCAATTCCGCGCTGGATCGTGATCCTGGTGGTCTCCCGCGACATCATGATCGTAGCCGCCGTGATCGTGTCTTGGCTGTTCGACCGGCCGGTCGAGATGAAGCCGTCGAAAGTGTCCAAGCTGAACACCGTGGCGCAAGTGGCGTTCGCGGCCCTCGTGCTGGCGGCGCTTGCCTTCGGCTTCAAGCCGGCCCCTTATGATATCATCCTGATGGGCCTCGTCACGGTCTTCACGCTCTCCTCCGTGTCGCTCTACCTGGTCGAGTGGCTGCGGCACATGAGTACGATCGAGGCCAAATGAGAGGCGAGGCGGCCCCGCAAAAGGCCAACTCCCGCTCGATACGTTCGGTCTCTTCACATCACGCCGGCCCGCCGGCATGGAGCAAAGCAAGCGTGCCAGGCCGCGTTCACCCCCGACAATTGGCGTTTTCGCTTCCGCATGCGGAAAGCCTCAGCCGGGACAATTTCCTCGAAGGCCCTGCCAACGCGGCCGGTCTCGGCCTGATCGATAGCTGGCCGGAATGGCCGAACCGGATCATGTGGCTGGCCGGCCCGGAAGGAAGCGGCAAGAGCCATCTCGCCGCGATCTGGGCCGAGGAGGCCGGCGCCCGCTCCACGACGGCCAATGCGCTGACCGCCGCTGGCGTTCCCGGCGCGCTCGCCACCGGCGCGCTGGTGGTCGAGGATCTCAAGGGCGGGGACTTTGACGAACGCGCCCTCTTCCACCTGATGAACCTTGCCCGCGAGGACGAGGCCTACCTCCTCTTCACCGGACGCGAGGCGCCGGCCGCGCTGGCGATCGAGCTCCGCGACCTGCGCTCGCGTCTGCGGGCCGTGCCCGTGGTTGCGCTGTTGCCGCCTGACGACCGGCTATTCCGCGGCCTGATCGTCAAATTCTGCGCCGACCGCCAGCTCGCCGTCGACGAAACCGTAGTCAGCTACCTCGCCACCCGCTTGGAGCGGTCCTCGGCGGCTGCCCGCCAGGCCGTAGAGCTGCTCGACAGCGAAGCCCTCAGGCTCGGCCGTCCGGTCACCCGAGCGCTGGCCGCCGAGCTGTTGCGGGACGCCTGACCTGAGCTTCCGGCAGACGCGAAGCCAGCTTGACGCAGCGAAGCGGCGGAACATCAATGTCATCGAAACGTCATCGCTCTAACACATGCTCCGGCCGGTTTTGCGCATAAGTCGCAAATTGGGGCGAACTGGATGGACCGACTTCTGATGGACTCTGCGCAAGTTGTTGAAACTAAAGAAAAAACCACAGAGCCCGAGAGCTTGCCGGCGATCGCATCGAGTCCCGAGCGATTTATCAACCGCGAACTCTCATGGCTGCATTTCAACCGCCGCGTCCTGGAGGAATCGGTCAATCCCAACCACCCCATGCTGGAGCGGGTGCGATTCCTGTCGATTTCAGCGAATAATCTCGACGAGTTCTTCATGGTCCGCGTCGCCGGCATCAAGGCCCAGGTGCGCGAGGGCATTGCGGAACGCAGCCCCGACGGCCTGACCCCGTCCGAGCAGCTCGCGCTGATCAACCGCACCGTCTCCGAGCTTGCCTCCGACCAACAGGCGATCTGGCGCGATTTGCGCGGCACTCTGGCCGATGTCGGCATCGTGCTGGTCGAGGGCAAGGAGGTCACCAAGGCGGAGCGGACCTGGATCGAGGAATACTTCCTCAACAACGTGTTCCCGCTGCTGACGCCGCTGGCGATCGACCCCGCCCACCCCTTCCCGTTCATCCCGAGCCTCGGCTTCACCATCGCGCTCCAGCTCACGCGTGCCGCCGACGGCAAGCAGATGAACGCGCTGATCCGCATGCCCGGCAAGATCGACCGCTTCATCCGCCTGCCGACCGAGGGCAAGGTGGTCCGGCTGATCTCGCTGGAACAGGCGACCGCCCTGTTCATCAACCGCCTGTTCCCCGGCTACAACTTGCACGGCCAGGGCGCCTTCCGCGTCATCCGCGACTCCGAACTCGAAATCGAGGAAGAGGCCGAGGATCTCGTCCGCCTGTTCGAGACCGCATTGAAGCGCCGCCGCCGCGGCTCGGTGATCCGGCTCGAGATCGACGCCAAGATGCCGGAGCAGTTGCGCAGCTTCGTGCAGCACGCCCTGTCCACCGCCGACGACGAGGTGTTCCTCGTCGACGGCGTGCTCGCCATGAACGAGCTTTCGCAACTCACCCGCCTCGACCGGCCCGACCTGGAATTTACGCCTTACGTGCCCCGGCATCCCGAGCGCGTGCGCGAGCAAGGCGGCGACATCTTCGCCGCGATCCGACAGAAGGATCTCGTCGTCCATCACCCCTACGAATCCTTCGACGTCGTCGTGCAGTTTCTGCAGCAGGCGACGCGCGACCCCGACGTCGTCGCCATCAAGCAGACGCTTTACCGCACCTCGAGCAACTCGCCGATCGTGCGCGCGCTCGTGGAAGCTGCCGAAGCCGGCAAATCCGTCACCGCACTCATCGAGCTGAAAGCGCGCTTCGACGAGGAGGCCAACATCCGCTGGGCGCGCGACCTCGAGCGCGCCGGCGTGCAGGTTGTCTACGGCTTCCTCGAACTGAAGACGCACGCCAAACTCTCGATGGTGGTGCGCCGCGAGGGCGGCAGCCTCACCACCTATGTTCACACCGGCACCGGCAACTATCACCCGGTCACCGCGCGCATCTATACCGATCTCTCCTACTTCACGTCCGATCCGACGATCGGCCGCGATGCCGCGCGCGTGTTCAATTTCATCACTGGCTACGCGGCGCCGAGTGATTTGGAAAAGATGGCGGTGTCGCCGCTCACCCTGCGCAAACGCATCATCGAGCACATCCAGGGAGAGACCGCACACGCGAAGCACGGCCGGCCCGGCGCGGTCTGGATGAAGATGAATGCGCTGGTCGATCCTGATATCATCGACGCGCTGTACGAGGCCTCCCAGGCCGGCGTGCAGGTCGAGCTCGTGGTGCGCGGCATCTGTTGCCTGCGGCCCGGCATTCCCGGCCTGTCCGAGAACATCCGCGTTAAGTCGATCATCGGACGCTTCCTGGAACACGGCCGAATCTACTGCTTCGGCATGGGTCAGGGTCTGCCGAGCGCCAAAGCGGCTGTGTATATCTCGTCGGCCGACATGATGCCGCGCAACCTCGACCGCCGCGTCGAGGTCCTGTGTCCGCTGCAGAATCCTACGGTGCATCAGCAGGTTCTCGAACAGATCATGGTCGCGAACCTGAAGGACAATGAGCAAAGCTGGCAATTGTTGCCGGACGGGTCCTCAACGCGTATGAAGACCGCGAAGGGCGAGGAGCCTTTCAACGTGCACAATTACTTCATGACAAATCCGAGTCTGTCTGGCCGTGGAAAGTCGCTCAAGGAATCCTCGCCGCGTCGTCTCACGCGCCGGAACGAACGCCATCAATCCTGATCGGGGATTTTCGACGTGAAGCGGCCGCGCAAGCGCGGCTCGAGCGTCGCGGTTATCGATATCGGGTCCAACTCGGTCCGTCTCGTCGTCTACGAGGGACTGACGCGGAGTCTCATTCCGATCTTCAACGAGAAGACGCTGTGCGGCCTCGGACGCGAGGTGCAGAGCACCGGCCTGCTCGCGCCCGATGCGGTCGACAAGGCGTTGACCTCGCTGAGGCGCTTCCGCGCATTGTGCCGCGTGATGCAGGTCGGACGCGTGTTCGCGATCGCGACTGCGGCCTGCCGCGACGCCTCGAACGGCGCCGATTTCATCGCCAGGGCTGAGCGCATCTGCGCCGTGAAGATCGAGATCCTGTCGGGCCCGCGCGAGGCGCGGCTGTCGGCGCTCGGCGTGATCTCCGGCATCCATCATCCCGACGGTATCGTCGGCGACCTCGGCGGCGGCTCGCTCGAATTGATCGACGTGCGCAGGAACAGCGTGCGCAGTGGCGTGACGCTGCCGCTCGGCGGGCTGGCGCTGCAGGACCTCGCGCATAAATCGCTCAAGCGCGCCGACCGCATCGTGCGCGAGGAGATCGACGAGGTCGAGCTGCTCACCGCGGGCCGCGGCCGCACCTTCTACGCCGTCGGCGGCACCTGGCGCGCGCTCGCGCGCATTCACATCATCCAGAGCGGCTATCCGCTCCAGGTGATGCACGGCTATTCGATTTCGGCCGCCGAGGCGCTCGACTTCTCGCGTCGTCTGCGTCGTCTTGCGGCCGCGGACATGCTCGCTGACATCGAGAGCGTCGCAGATGCACGCCGCCCGCTCCTCACCTATGCGGCGCTGGTGCTCGAGCACATCATCCGGGTGGCGAAGCCGAAGACGATCGTGTTCTCGACCTTCGGCGTGCGCGAGGGCCTGCTGCACGAGAAGCTGTCGGAGGCGGAGCGTACCAAGGACGGCCTGATTTGCGCCGCGGAAGAGCTCAACCGGCTGCTGTCGCGCTCGGCGAAGCACGCGCACGAGCTGATTGCCTGGACCGACCGCCTCGTGCGCGTGGTGAAGCTGCGCGAGACGGAGGAAGACCGCCGCTTGCGCCACGCCGCATGCCTGCTGTCCGACATCGGCTGGCGCGTGCATCCCGATCACCGCGGCGAACAGACGCTGAGCCTCGTCGTCAACGGCAATTTCGGTGCGATCACCCACACCGAGCGGGCCTTCGTCGGCCTCTCGGTGTTCTATCGCTATGCGGGCCTGCGCGAGGAAAACCAGCCGCCGTTGACGATGCAGGAACTGCTGACGCCGGCGCAGCTCGAACGCGCGCGCCTGCTCGGCGCCGCGTTCCGCGTCGCGCATCTGATCTCGGCGGCGCGTCCGGGCGTGCTGCCGGCCACGCATTTTCGCAGCGAAGGCCGCAAGCTGATGCTCATGTTCGAGCACCGCCTCGGCGACCTCGTCGCCGACCGCGTCGGCAGCCGCTTCAAGCAGCTCGCCCGCCTGGTCAATCGCGCCGGCTCGATCGTGCGGCGCTGACGTTGCAAATGCGAGTCCGTTGCATCTAGGCGGCGTCGCCCGGCGTCGGCGATCATGAAACATTCTCCATCCACTGTGGCGGTTGATGCATGTCAACTCGCCCGCAGCGTGCCGGATTAGCGTGCAGCGACGTTGATCCGGACCCCCATTTGCCATGCAGCTGTACCACGGGATTCGCCTTTCGGTCCGCGCCCGGAAAGCGGCGGGCGTGGCTTTCCTTGCGCTCGCATTCGGCCTGCCGGCTTCTCTGTCGACGGCGCAGGACGAGGTGAAGCTGAGCGACGCGCAGGCGCGCAACCTCGGCGTCCGCGTCACCCATCCGATCCCCAGCCGCACCGATCTGACGCTGCCTTATCCTGTCCAGCTCGTGATCCCGACGCAGCAATTGTGGGTCGTCAGCGCGCCGGTGGCGGGCATGGTCGCCAATCTCCTGGTCGGGCGCGGTGACCGCGCTACCGCCGGCCAGCCGCTGGTCACCTTGGAAAGTCCGAGCTTCGTGTCCCAGCAACGCGACTATCTGCACGCGATTGCGCAAGAGCATCTCGTCAGCCAGCAACTCGCGCGCAACGTCGATCTGTTCGAGGGCAAGGCCGTGCCGCAACGCGTGCTCGAGGCCAGTCAGGCCGAAGCGCGCCAGGCCGCTCTCGTCGTCGCCGAACGGCGCCAGATGCTGCATCTGAGCGGGATGTCCGATCACGCAATCTCGCGCCTCGCCCAGCAAGCAGCGATCAGCGCGACGCTCACCGTTCATGCGCCGCAAACCGCATCCGTGGTCGAGCTCGCGGTGTCGCCGGGGCAACGGCTTGAACAATCCGCGCCGCTCGTCAAGCTGGCGAGGCTCTCGCCGCTATGGGCCGAAATCGCGGTCCCTGCCGCCAATATTCGCGCGATCCACACCGGCGCGAAAGTCGAGATCGAGGGCTACTCCATTGCAGGCAAGGTCGTGCTGGTCTCAGAGACCATCGATGCTGCCACCCAGACCATTCTGGTTCGCGCAGAAGTCCCCAATGACGGCGAGCTGCATCCCGGCCAGACCACCGCGGCCCGCATCGGGTTTCTGTCGGCGGGCGAAAGCGCCTTCGAGATCCCATACAGCGGGCTGGTCAGACGGGGCGAGCAGACATCGGTGTTCGTCGCCTTCGACGGCGGCTTCCGTCTGGTGCCGGTCAAGCTGCTCGCGGAAGACCAGGACCATGTCGTCGTATCGGGCGCCGTCACGGAGCGGGACGCGATCGCAATCGGCGGCATCTCGGCGCTGCGCGGCATGCTCTCGGGACTGGGGCAGTAAATGCTCCGGCGCCTGGTCGCGTTCGCGCTGTCGCAGCGACTGTTCGTTCTGCTGAGCGTGCTGCTGGTGATCGGCGCCGGCGGCGTCCTGCTGCCCGGCCTGCCGATCGACGCCTTTCCCGACGTCTCGCCGGTCCAGGTGAAGATCATCATGAAGGCGGCGGGCCTCACCCCTGAAGAGGTCGAGCAGCGCATTACCGTCCCCGTCGAGCTCGAGCTGCTCGGATTGCCGAACAAGAAGGTGCTTCGTTCGACCACGAAATATGCGCTGGCCGACATCACCGTCGATTTCGAGGACGGCACCGACATCTACTGGGCGCGCAATCAGGTCTCGGAGCGGCTGTCGAACATCTCGCGCGATTTCCCGGAAGGGGTGACCGGCGGGCTTGCGCCGATCACCAGCCCGCTCGGCGAAATGTTCATGTTCACGATCGACAGTCCCGAGCTCTCGCTCGCCGAGCGCCGCACCCTGCTCGATTGGGTGATCCGCCCTGCCCTGCGGACGGTCCCCGGCGTTGCCGACGTCAATGCGCTCGGCGGCTATGTCCGCGCCTTCGAGATCGTGCCGCGCAACAATGCGCTGGCGGCGCGCGGCATTTCCTACGATGTGTTTCGCCGGGCCATCGAGGCCAACAGCCGCAACGACGGCGCCGGACGGGTCAACCAGGGCGAGGACAGCGCTTTGGTGCGGATCGAAGGCAGCATCCGTTCGATCGAGGACATCAAGGCCATCGTCGTCGACACCCGCGAGGGCGTACCGATCCTGGTCAACGACGTCGCGAGGGTCAAAGTCGGCACGCTGACGCGCTATGGCGCCGTCACGGCGGACGGCCGCGGCGAAACCGTCGAGGGACTGGTGCTCGGCTTGCGCGGCGCCAACGCTGGTCAGCTCATCCGCGACGTGCGCGCCCGGCTAGCGGAGCTGCAGCCTTCGCTGCCGAAGAGCGTGTCGATCAACGTGTTCTACGACCGCAGCCGCCTAGTCAACCGCGCCGTCGGCACCGTGGTGCGGGCCCTCGGCGAGGCCACTGTCCTCGTCATCGTTCTCCTGCTGCTCTTCCTTGGCAACTGGCGCGCTTCGCTGGTGATCGCGCTCAGCCTGCCGCTGGCCATCGTGATTGCGTTGATCATCATGCGCCTGGTGGGGATGTCGGCCAATTTGATGAGCCTCGGCGGACTTGCGATCGCGATCGGCATGCTGATCGACGCGCTGGTCGTCGTGGTCGAGAACATCGTCGGCAATCTCGCCAAGCACGAGCCAGGCAAAACCGCGCCGCTGATCCATCTGGTTTACCGTTCGGTCTGCGAAGTCCTGGAGCCGGTCGCCTCAGGCGTGCTCATCATCATCATCGTGTTCGTCCCGCTGCTGACGCTGCAGGGGCTGGAGGGCAAGCTGTTCATCCCGGTGGCGACTTCCTTCGTGCTCAAATCCGCCTCGCATCGCGATCCCCTGCTGGTGCGTGCGGCGCAACGGGTCTACGCACCGGCATTGGGCTGGGCCCTCGACAACGAGCGCAAGGTGATGGTCGCGGCGCTGATCGGCCTCGTCGCGGCAGGCTTCGCCTATACCCAGCTCGGCAAGACGTTCATGCCGACGATGGACGAAGGCGACGTCATCGTCAGTGTCGAGACGCTGCCCTCGGTCAATCTCGACGAGTCGCTTGCGATGAACGCAAGGCTGCAGACCGCGCTGCTGGCCGTGCCTGATATTGCCGGCATCGTCGCCCGGACCGGGTCGGACGAGCTCGGCCTCGATCCCATGGGCCCCAACCAGACCGATACGTTCCTGGTGCTCAAGCCGGCGGCCGAGAGGCAGACGGAGGACCGCGAGGCCCTGCTGCAGAAGCTTCGCGAGGTCCTCACCGGCTTTCCCGGCATCTCGCTCAGCTTCACCCAGCCGATCGACATGCGCGTGCAGGAGATGATCAGCGGCGTGCGCGGCGACGTCGCCGTGAAGATCTTCGGCCCCGACATCGCCAGGCTGAACGAAACCGCGGCGAAGCTGTCGGCGATCCTCTCCGGTATCGACGGTGCCGAGGACGTCTACACCACGCTGAACGAAGGCGCGCAGTATTACACGGTTGCGGTCAATCGCATGGAGGCCGGCCGCCTTGGCCTGACCGTGGAGTCGATCGTCGCCTCGCTGCGGACCCAGATCGAGGGTCGGGTCATCGGAACCGCGCTCGAGGAAGGGCGTCGTACGCCGATCCTGGTCCGGGGCAGCGAGACGACGCGGGAAGCGCCGACATTGCTGGCGAGCCTGCCGCTGACGCTGGCGTCGGGACGGCATGTCGCGCTGTCGCAGGTCGCCCGCATCCAGCGCGTGGACGGCCCGGTGAAGATCGACCGCGAGGACGGCGCCCGCATGAGCGTGGTGCGCGCCAACGTCCGCGGTCGCGATATGGTCGGCTTCGTCGAAGCCGCCCAACACAAGGTGGCGACCGAACTGCCGCTGCCGAGCGGCTATCGGCTGACCTGGGGTGGACAGTTCGAGAATCAGCAGCGCGCCGCCGCACGTCTGTCCGTCGTGGTCCCCGTTGCGGTCGGCCTGATCTTCGTGCTGCTGTTCACCACCTTCGGGGCCATCCGCCAGGCGCTGCTGGTGCTGGTCAACATTCCCTTCGCGCTGATCGGCGGCGTGTTCGCGCTCGTCGTGACGGGGGAGTATCTGTCGGTGCCGGCCTCGGTCGGATTCATCGCGCTGCTCGGCATCGCCGTACTCAACGGCGTCGTGCTGGTCTCCTATTTCAACCAGCTCCGCGCCCACGGCCTTCCCGAAGATCGCATCGTCGTCGAGGGCGCCATGCGCAGGCTTCGGCCGGTGCTGATGACCGCGAGCATCACGGCGCTGGGCTTGATCCCGCTGCTGTTCGCCACCGGCCCGGGATCAGAGGTGCAGCGGCCGCTCGCCATCGTCGTGATCGGAGGACTGCTGTCCTCCACCCTGCTCACTCTGATTCTGCTGCCGATCCTCTACCGCCGCTATGGCGGGACGCCGAAGGTGACGACATGACTGAGCATCCCGTCTGTCTCACACTGATCGTGCCGCATCTCCTGCGCGAGGAGGTGTTCGACTATCTCACTGAGCAGACCGACCTGGTTTCGGGCTTCACGGCATCCCACGGAGCCGGTCACGGCACTCAGATCCGCTTGCACACCGCCGCCGAACGCGTGAAGGGCCACGCCGATCAGGCCGTCGTGCAGGTCGTCCTGGCGAGCAGCGATGCCGGCCGCTTGCTCGACCGGCTGCGGCTGGCCTTCGCCGGAACCAAGCTGGTGTACTGGACGATCCCCGTGACGGAGCTCGGCACGATCGACTGAGCGGCCCTACTCTGCCGACGCCCTCGCGTGACGCTCCGACGATGCCAGTGCAGCAGAGTTCAGTTTGCGCCGGCGCCAGATGCTGCCGACCACCAGCACGACGACGACGCCGAGCGCCGCGCAGAAATATTCGCCGCCGGCACCGCCATGGCCGAACTGCGGCGGGATGCGCAGGGCACCGAGCATGCTGTCGAGCGAGGCGCCGAACGGACCTTCGAACAGCGTGTGCAGCCTGGGCGCAACGCCCGGATCGGTCGCCATCACCTCGCCCGCGATCCATCCGAGCAGCGCCGCACCGGCCCAGACCAGCACCGGCAGCTTTTCGAGCAACGCCATGATCAGCGCCGCACCGGCCACGATCAGCGGCACGCTGATGGCAAGGCCGAGGATCAGCAGCGGCACGCTGCCATTGGCGGCCGCGGCGACCGCAATGACGTTGTCGAGCGACATGACGATGTCGGCGACAACGACGATCTGCACGGCCTGCCACAGATGCGAGGCGGACTCGACGTCGTCTTCGTCCTCGTTTTCCGGAACCAGCAGCTTGGCCGCGATCACGATCAGCGCGAGACCGCCGATCAGCTTGAGATACGGCAACTCCATCAGGGTTGCGACGATGCCGGTGAAGATGATCCGCAGCAGCACCGCGGCGCCGGCACCGAAGATCATGCCCCACAGGCGATGTCGCGGCGAGAGGCCGCGGCAGGCGAGCGCGATCACCAGCGCGTTGTCACCGGACAAGAGGATGTTGATCCAGATGATCTTGCCAACCGCAATCCAGAAGGTCGGTTCGGCCATCTCGGTGCGAAACTGGGTGAAGAATGCCCCGATCGTGGCGGGATCGAAGATCTGCCAGAGCCAGTTCACAATAAATCCTTTCGCCCGGTCTTTGAATTACGGCTGATGGATCAGCCGACGATCTCGTTGCCCGAGAAGAACTGCGCGATCTCGATCGCGGCGGTCTCCGGCGCATCCGAGCCGTGCGCGGAATTCTCGCCGATCGACTTGGCGTAAAGCTTGCGGATGGTGCCGTCGGCGGCCTTGGCCGGGTCGGTCGCGCCCATCGTGTCGCGATATTTGGCGACGGCGTTCTCGCCTTCGAGCACCTGGACGACCACGGGTCCCGAGGTCATGAACTCGACGAGTTCACCGAAGAACGGCCGCGCCTTGTGGACGGCATAGAAGGTCTCGGCCTGTTCCTTGGTCATGCGGATGCGCTTCTGCGCGACGATGCGCAGGCCCGCCTTTTCGATCACGGCGTTGACCGCGCCGGTCAGGTTACGGGCGGTCGCGTCGGGCTTGATGATCGAGAAAGTGCGTTCGATGGCCATAATCTTGTCCTTGGGAAGAATAGCGGTGGTTGGCGAGTTGCCGGGCTTATATCGGCGCCTTTGTCATCCGGCAAGCGACCGCCGGGGTGACGTCACAGGCGCTTCGCCGCAGGACCGGAGGTGCGGTTTCGACGTGGATTACGACAATTTCACCCAGATGAACCCATTCTGAAGGCTCCGTCAGGATTCGGTTCAGCCTCACCGGCATAGGGTTGGGCCCATCGAAACCGAAGCCTGATCATCGGGCGGACCGTTTCGGAGGCCTTTCCATCGGACGCGATAGCCCGCGCCGGCAGTTTTGAGGAGATCACCATGTTGAGGAAACTTTCGCTTGCCGCTGTCGCTGCGGTTGCGCTGGGTGCCGCGGTGGCGCCGACCTCGGCTTCGGCCCACTGGCATGGCGGCGGCCCGGGTTGGCACGGCGGTGGCGGCTGGCACGGCGGCTACCGTTGGGGCGGACCGCGCTTCTATGCCCCCGTCTCCTACGGTTATGGCGGCTGCTACGTGCGCCGGCTGGTCCCGACCCCCTGGGGACCCCGCTGGCGGATGGTCAACCGCTGCTACTGAGCCCGACAGCACCTTCCTGAAGACCGACAGGTACCTGCGCCCCCACAGGTACCTTCCAAGAGAAGCCCCGGCGATCCCCCGCCGGGGCTTCGCATTTTGAGCGGACATGCCCGGAATCATGCAATTTTGGCGAGAATGCCGGCATTGCCCGAAAGCGGCGAAACCATTTTGGGGGTCAATGACTTGGTACCATATCCTGACTATGAACACACGGAACCAAGGCTATGGCCGGCGCTTTTGCCAATGACAGCGAGCAGATCGACCGCCGCACCAGTCGCTCGATTCGCGATGCCGTGGGCGAACGTCTCCAGCAGCGCCTGCGTCCCGAATCCCAGCTTCCGAGCCATCTTGAGCAGCTCATGAATGAGCTGCGGCAGCGCGACCGCGACCCTCATTGAGCGGGTGCGAAAAACGGGTTGCGTTCGACGCGCCTTGCGGTGACAACGCCGCATGCTTGGGATCACCGACCTCTCCATCCGCCTCGCCGGACGCCTTCTGATTGACCAGAGTTCCGTGCAGATCACGCCGGGATCGCGCGTGGGTCTGGTCGGACGCAACGGCACCGGCAAGTCGACGCTGTTCAAGGTGATCCGCGGCGAGCTTGCGGCCGAGCACGGCGCGGTAAGCCTGCCCCCGCGCTGGAGTGTCGGCAGCCTCGCTCAGGAGGCCCCGAACGGACCCGACAGCCTGATCTCCGTCGTGCTCAAGGCGGACCTCGAAAGGGATGCTTTGCTCGCCGAGGCCGAGACGGCGACCGATCCGCACCGCATCGCCGAGATCCAGACCCGGCTGGTGGACATCGATGCACATTCGGCGCCGAGCCGTGCCGCTGCGATCCTGTCCGGCCTCGGCTTCTCCGCCACCGACCAGCTTCGACCCTGCGCCGAATTTTCCGGCGGCTGGCGCATGCGCGTCGCGCTCGCCGCCACGTTGTTCGCCGCCCCCGACCTGTTGCTGCTCGACGAGCCCACCAACTATCTCGATCTCGAGGGCACGCTGTGGCTGGAGGATCATCTCGCGCACTATCCGCGCACGGTGATCGTGATCAGCCATGACCGCGATCTGCTCGAAAGCTCGGTCGACCAGATCCTGCATCTGGAGCGCGGCAAGCTCACGCTCTACAAGGGCACCTACTCCTCCTTCGAGGAGCAGCGCGCCATGCGCGAGATGCTCGATGCCAAGGCGGTCAAGCGTCAGGAGGCCGAGCGAGCCCGCCTGCAAGCCTTCGTCGACCGCTTCAAAGCCAAGGCCTCCAAAGCCCGCCAGGCCCAGTCTCGCGTCAAAATGCTGGAGCGGCTGAAGCCGATCACGGCGCTGGTCACCCAGGACGTGCGCGAGATCAGCTTCCCCGCGCCGGAGAAACTCCTGTCGCCGCCGATCATCGCGGTCGACAACGCTTCGGTCGGATACGATCCCGCAAACCCCGTGCTCAATCGCGTCACCTTGCGCATCGACAATGACGACCGCATCGCCCTGCTCGGCTCCAACGGCAACGGCAAGTCGACACTCGTCAAACTGCTCGCAGGCCGCCTTGCGCCGTTTTCCGGCAAGGTGACGCGCGCAGACAAGCTGTCGATCGCCTATTTCGCGCAGCATCAGCTCGACGAGTTGAACGAGGACGGCTCTGCCTACGACCACGTCCGCAAGCTGATGGGCGGCGATGCGCCCGAGGCCAAGGTCCGCGCCCGCGCCGGTGCGATCGGCTTTTCCGGCAAGGCGGCCGACACCAAGGTGGGAAAACTCTCCGGCGGCGAGAAGGCGCGGCTGCTGCTGGGACTTGCGACCTTCTTCGGCCCCAACATGATCATCCTGGACGAGCCGACCAACCATCTCGACATCGACAGCCGAGCCGCGCTTGCCGAAGCCATCAACGAATTCCCCGGCGCCGTCATCATGGTCTCGCATGACCGCTATCTGATCGAGGCCTGCGCCGACCAGCTCTGGATTGTCGCCGACCGCACCGTCACGAACTACGACGGCGACCTCGACGAGTACCGCCGCCTGGTGCTGTCCACGCGCAATGGCGAGCCTGCCCCGCGCGAGCGCAGCACGGCGAGCGAAAAGCCGCAGCGCGCCAGGTCGGACAATCGCGGCTCGCTGAAGAAGCGCATCACCGACGCCGAAGCCGAGATCGCGCGCGTCACCGACATCATCAGCAAGATCGACACCGCTCTCGCTCTCCCCGATATCTTCAGCCGCGATCCCAAGCAGGCCGCGCAATTATCAAAGGCACGCGCGAACGCGGCAGACGCGCTGGCGCGTGCGGAGGAGCAATGGTTGGAAGCCAGCACGCAGTTTGATGAGGCGGCAGGGTAGCTCATGTGCGCCGGCTCAGGCGCAGCTTGCACGCTGAAGCCTGGGTCCCGGCTCAGCGTTGCGTCGTTTCATGCCGCCGCGTCAGGGACGCGGGCATTTCATTACGCGTGCTTCTTCTTCGGCTTGGCTGCCTTCGGCACCGGCTGCGGATCGGGATTGCCCTCGATCGACGACAGGCGCCCCGCCGTGAAGGTGTAGATGCCGGCGCGCGGCCCCGTGGACCAGGTGACGACGGCAACGCGACGGCCGGCGCCATCATTTGAAAGATTGACGTTCGACGGCGCGCCGATGCCGCGCACTACGTCGCATTCGGTGTGGCCGAGCGCGACGGTGCCCCCCATCGGAGCCGGCGCTGTCGTCGAGGCATTGGCATCGGCCGGCCCAGGAGGTGGCGTCATGCCGGGACAGGCGCCGTCGGCGCTGACGAGATCCTCAGCTCCGACCGGCTTGTCGGGGGTCAGCGGCGGCGACTCGATCGAGATGTTCTTGATGAACAGCCGGCTCGGCGTATTGAACCATTGTGCGTCCTTGGCGGACGCGAGCAGGTCGGTCCCGCCGGAGCAGCCCGCAACCAGAGGCCCGACGGCAGCCAACGCGATGATGAGCGAGCTGGGAAGCTTTTGATGTCGCACGATAAACCAAATTCCCCGCGTGAAGGACCAGCCCTAAGCGTTTGTTCCAACATCACTTTGCGGCACGAAGGTGACAAAAGCCAGCATCGCCCGAAAAGTCAAAATTATCATTAATTTGCGAACGACCGCTAATTCCGACGCTGCCACCGGCCCCGCTCGTCGGCCTGCCAATAAGTGACATCAAATCCCCGCGCCTTGCAATCCGTCCACGCATTGCGGGCGAGCGCAAGAGCATCCGGATCGTCGCCGTTGAACAGAAGCACCATGCGCTCATAGCCCTGCGTGTCCTGCGGCAGGGCTGCGTTGTCGACCAGGAATCTAACATGAGCACCGTTGGGGTTGCCCTCCTCGATCGCCAGCACGATCGGCTGATCGGCAGCATCGTCCACGCGCCAAGTCGCGTGAGGCAGGAAGGAATCGTCGCGATAGGTCCACAAATGTGCGTCGAGCGCGTCGGCGCGCTCCTCCGAGGTCGACTGCACCACGACGCGCCAACCGCGCTCAAGCGACTTCTCGAGAAGCGGTGGCAACACGTTCTCCACTGTCATGTTTTGCAAATGATAGAACAGGACTTCAGTCATCTCGGATCAGTTGCGCTCGTAGTGGTCGGCGACCAGGCGGTCGAGCAGGCGGACGCCATAGCCGCTTGCCCAACTCTGGTTGATGTCGGTCTTCGGCGCGCCCATGGCGGTGCCGGCGATGTCGAGATGGGCCCAAGGCGTGCCGTCGACGAAGCGCTGCAGGAACTGCGCCGCGGTGATCGAGCCGCCATGGCGGCCGCCCGTGTTCTTCATGTCGGCGAACTGGGAATCGATCAGCTTGTCGTATTCGGGACCAAGCGGCATGCGCCAGACCTTGTCACCCGTCTCGATGCCGGCCGTCAGCAGGCGTTCGGCGAGTTCGTCATTGTTGGAGAACATGCCGGCATGCTCGGTGCCGAGCGCGACCACGATCGCACCGGTCAGCGTCGCCAGGTCCACCATGAATTTCGGCTTCACCTTTTTGGCGACGTACCAGAGCACGTCGGCCAATACGAGGCGGCCCTCCGCGTCGGTGTTGATGATCTCGATGGTCTGGCCCGACATCGAGGTGACGATGTCACCGGGGCGTTGAGCATTGCCGTCGGGCATGTTCTCGACGAGGCCGATGGCGCCGACCACGTTGGCCTTGGCCTTGCGGGCGGCGAGTGCGTGCATCAGGCCGACGACGCAGGCCGCGCCCCCCATGTCCCCCTTCATGTCTTCCATGCTGCCGGCCGGCTTGATCGAAATGCCGCCGGTGTCGAAGCAGACGCCCTTGCCGATGAAGCTCACCGGCGCCTCGCCCTTCTTGCCGCCGTCCCAACGCATGATCACGGTGCGGCTCGGCCGCGCCGAGCCCTGGCCGACGCCGAGCAGCGCGCCCATGCCGAGCTTCTGCATCGCCTTGACGTCGAGCACCTCGACCTTGACGCCGAGCTTGCGGAGTTGACTGGCGCGGCGCGCAAATTCCTCGGGGAAGAGCACGTTCGGCGGCTCGTTGACGAGGTCGCGCGCGATGATCACGCCGTCGACGACATGGCCGGCCGAGGCGAACGCCTTCTTCGCGGCGGCGGCATCGCCGACCGCAAGCGAGATATCGGCGCGCGAACCGCCCTCCTCGCCGTCTTTCTTCTTGGTCTTGTAACGGTCGAACTTGTAGGCGCGCAGGCGCAGGCCCGAGGCGATCGCAACCGCCTGCTCGCTCGTCATCGCACCATTGGGGAGTTCCGCCATAATGGTCATGGCGGCCGCTCCCGCGGCAAGCTTGCCCGCCGCGACCCCGCCGAATTTGAGGAAATCGTTCGCCTTCAGCCCCGCCCCCTTGCCGGCGCCGATCACCAACAGGCGGGTGGCCTTCACCCCTTCCGGCGCCAGGATGTCCAGCGCAGCCCCGGTCTTGCCCTTGAAGGCGGCAGCGGCGGCCGCGCGCTTCACAAGTTCGACAGCGCCGCCCAGCGCCTTGGCCGTCGCCGGACCGACCTTCAGACTGTCGTCGCAGAACACGACCAGGATGCCACGGGCGGCAGAAGACAGTGGGACGAAGCCGACCTTGATGGCATCGGACATGGGTAACTCCTTTAAAAAGCTTGGTCTTTTTGCCGTTCAGGGCCGCTGGCCAAGGCCAGACCTGAACGACGATTCACTGAGCCATGTGCACTATGGGCCACCGCCCCGGCAGATGCCAAGCACCCCCGTGGCCGCAAGGTCACAACGAGGGAAATATTAACCATATATTGAGGGTGCCACGGGGCAGCCATTTTGTTGACGGATCAAAGGGATGGTAGTGAGAGACTGAGCTGGCGGAAGAGGCGCTGGCCAACCTTGGGGATCCCCTGATCGGGGATTGGTTGGGCAGCGGAATTTCGGCCGACATTGGGGACTTGGTGGGGTTCGTGCGGTAGCGCATGGGGTCGATCGACAGGTATATCTTCCGCACGACGCTGGCGTCGTTTGCGCTGATCCTGGTCAGCCTTACCGGCGTGATCTGGATTACGCAGGCGTTGCGCGGCATCGACCTGATGACGAGCCAGGGTCAGACCATCCTCACCTTCCTCGGTATCACCAGCCTCGTCGTGCCGGCGCTCGTCCTGATCATTTCGCCGATCGCGCTCATGATCGCGATCTCGCACACGCTGAACAAGCTCGCGACCGATTCCGAGATCATCGTGATGAATGCCGCCGGCCTGTCGCCGATCCGGCTGTTCCTTCCGTTCTTCTACGCCACCTGCGTGGTGGCGCTGCTGGTGGGCTTCATCGCGGCCTATCTCGCCCCCGACGGCATGCGGCGGATCAAGCAGTGGGATGCCGAGATCACCGCGGACGTGCTCACCAACATCCTGCAGCCCGGCCGCTTCGCCCAGCTCGACCAGAATCTCACGATCCGGATTCGCGAACGCCAGCCCGGCGGCATCCTTGCCGGCATCTTCATCGACGACCGCCGCGATCCCCACGAGCGCGTCTCGATCGTCGCCGAGCACGGCGAGGTCGTGAAGAACGAGACCGGCTCGTTCCTGGTGCTGGAGACCGGCAATCTCCAGCGCTTCGAGGCGGGCAAGCGCGATCCCGCGCTGGTGGCCTTCGGCCGCTACGGCTTCGACATGTCGAAGTTCTCCAACCAGGGCCGCGACGTCACCCTCGGCATCCGCGAGCGCTATCTCTGGGAGCTGCTTTCGCCGTCCGACAACGACCCCGTCTACAAGCAGATTCCCGGCCAGTTCCGCTCGGCCCTGCATGACAGCCTGCTCGCGCCGATCTATCCCTTCGCGTTCGCCGTGCTGACCTTCGCCTTCCTTGGTGCGCCCCGCACCACTCGCCAGAGCCGCAATTTCTCGATCGGCGGTTCGGTCGTCGCGGTGTTCGGCCTGCGCATGGCCGGCTTTGCATGCTCGGTGATGGCGGTGAAGTCATCGAGCCCGGTGCTGGTCCAATACGCAATGGTTTTTGGCGCCATCGGCGTCGGGTTGTGGATGATCATCGGCGGCGTCGTGGTCGAGCCGCCCCCTGGCCTCATGGAAGCCATCAACAGGTCGAATGCACGCATTGCGCGGCTGTTCGGACGGCCGGCCACCGCATGAGCATGCTCACCAACACACTCGGACGCTACTTCGCCGGCCGCTTCGTGGTCGCGGCGCTCGGCGTATTCCTGGGCATTTTCCTGCTGCTCGTGCTGGTCGACTACATCGAGATGGTGCGCAAGACCTCGGGGCTGGCGTCCGCCTCGGCGCTGATGGTGGCCGAGACCTCTCTGTTCCGAGTGCCGCAGCTGCTGGAGAAGCTGACGCCGTTCTGCATGCTGATCGGCGCCATGACCTGCTATCTCGCCCTCTCCCGCCGCCTCGAGCTCGTGGTTGCACGCGCCGCCGGCATCTCGGCTTGGCAGTTCATTTCCCCGGCGCTCGGCAGTGCGCTCCTGATCGGGGTGATCGCGACGATCGCCTATAATCCGATGTCGGCAAACTTGCGCGAGCTCTCCAAGCGCATGGAAGCCGAGCTGTTCGGCTCGGCCCCCGGCGGCGGCGTTCAGGACGCCTCCGGGTTCTGGCTCAATCAGCTGACCAGCGACGGCCAGACCATCATCAACGCCGCGCGCAGTGAGCAGCAGGGCGTCCGACTCACCGGCCTGACGCTGTTCCGCTTTGACACAGACAGCCATTTCAAGGAGCGGGTCGAGGCGCGCGAGGCGACATTGGAGGCGGGCCACTGGCTGTTCAAATCCGTTCGCCGATTCTCGCTGGACTCCCCGCCGATCGACCAGGCCACCCTGGAGATCCCAACGACGCTGACCGAGGCCCAGGTCCGCAACAGTTTTTCCACACCCGAGACTGTGTCCTTTTGGCAACTACCGAGCTACATCCGCTCCTCCGAGAGCTCGGGCTTCGCGACAGCAGGATACCGACTCCAGTATCAGAAGCTTCTGGCACAGCCGTTTTTGCTGGCCGCCATGGTGATGCTCGCGGCCTCGGTGTCGTTGCGCTTCTTCCGGATGGGCGGCGTGCAGAAGATGGTTTTGAGTGGCGTGGGCGCAGGCTTTCTGCTCTACGTTCTGTCGAAAGTGACTGAAGACTTGAGCAAGGCTGAGTTGATGCATCCGATCGCTGCGGCGTGGTTGCCCGCGGTGGTGGGCGGCCTCACCGGCTTTTTGGCCTTGTTGTACCAGGAGGACGGTTAGTGACTGCCGTCCGTCGAGGACCCGTGTCTGGTTTGACGCGCCGCATCGTTATGCGCGCGAACGAGCTCGGCTTGGCTCTTCGCAGGCTCGTGCTGGCTGGCGCCGCCGTGGCATCGCTCGGCGCGCTGATCGATGTTGCCGCCGTGGCCCCCGCTCCGGCCCAGAGCTTCACCTACAATCCGCTGCCGCCCCGCCCGAAGCCGCCGAAGGCCGCCAACGACAACCAGATGCTGGTTCAGGCGACCGAGGTCGACTACGACTATAACAATTCGCGCGTCTCCGCGGTTGGTAACGTCCAGCTGTTCTACAACGGCACCAGCGTCGAGGCTGACAAGGTCATCTACGACCAGAAGACCAAGCGGCTGCATGCCGAAGGCAACATCCGCATGACGGATGCCGACGGCAAGATCACCTATGCCGAGATCCTGGATCTGTCCGACGATTACCGCGACGGTTTCGTCGATTCGCTGCGCGTGGACACCGCCGACCAGACCCGCATGGCCGCGAGCCGCTCCGACCGCTCCGACGGCAATTACACCGTGTTCGAGAACGGCGTCTACACGGCCTGCGCGCCGTGCAAGGACGATCCGAAGAAGCCGCCGCTGTGGCAGGTCAAGGGTGCGCGCATCATCCACGACCAGCAGGAGAAGATGCTGTATTTCGAAACGGCGTCGCTCGAATTCTTCGGCGTGCCGATCGCCTACATGCCCTATTTCTCGACGCCCGACCCGACCGTGAAGCGCAAGAGCGGCTTCCTGATGCCGGGCTATTTCCCGGGCACGACGAACACGGGGTTTGGCGCCGAGGTTCCGTATTATTGGGCGATCGCGCCCGACATGGACGCGACCTTCACGCCCCGCTTCATGTCGCGGCAGGGCGTGCTGTTTCAGGGAGAATTCCGCCAGCGCCTGATCGACGGCGCCTACCAGATTCGCGCCTACGGCATCGACCAGCTCGATCCCGGCGCGTTTTCCGGGCAGCCCGGCGACAAGCAGTTCCGCGGCGCCGTCGATACCAAGGGTCAGTTCGCGCTGAACGACAAATGGGTCTGGGGTTGGGACGGCGTCCTGATGTCCGACTACTATTTCTTCTCGGACTACCGGCTCTACCAGTACCGCGACCCGCTCGGCTCGTTCCTGCTGCTGCCGACGGAAGCGCTGTCGCAGCTCTATCTGACCGGCGTCGGCAACCGTAGCTTCTTCGACGCGCGCACGATGTACTGGCTGAGCTATTCGGGTAACCAGAGCCAGGTGCCGATCGTCTATCCGGTGATCGACTATTCCAACGTGCTCAACTATCCGGTCTTCGGCGGCGAGTTCAGCTACAAGACCAATTTCGTGAACATGTCGCGCGACCAGGCGGTGTTCGATCCGATCACCACGGTGGCGAACACCAGCAGCCTGTGCACGACGGCGTCGGCCGATCCGCTGGCCCGCACACCGTCGCAGTGCCTGCTGCGCGGCTTCCCCGGCACCTATACCCGCCTCACGGCCGAAGCGCAGTGGCGCAAATCCTTCACCGATCCGCTCGGCCAGATCTGGACGCCGTTCGCCAGCCTGCGCGCCGACGCGATCAACTCCTCGGTCTCCAACCAGCCGGGCGTGTCGAACTATCTTCCCGTCGGCGACACTCAGGCGTTCCGCCTGATGCCGACCGTGGGCCTGGAATACCGCTATCCCTTCATCAACGTTCAGCCCTGGGGGTCGACCACCGTCGAGCCGATCGCGCAGATCATCATCCGGCCGAACGAAACCTATGCCGGCAAGCTTCCGAACGAGGACGCCCAGAGCATGGTGTACGACGCCTCGAACCTGTTCAGCGTCGACAAGTTCTCCGGCTACGACCGCGTCGAGGGCGGCGGTCGCGCCAATGTCGGCGTGCAGTCCACCACGCAGTTCGACAAGGGTGGCGCCGTCAAGGTGCTGTTCGGCCAGTCCTACCAGCTGTTCGGCCTGAACTCCTTCGCGGTGCAGGACTCCATCAATACCGGCCTCGATTCCGGCCTGGACAAGCCGCGCTCCGATTATGTCGCGAGCGCCAGCTATTCGCCCAACAGCACCTACACCTTCAGCGTCCGCTCCCGCATGGACGAGCAGACCTGGAACGTGCAGCGCTTCGAGGCGGAAGGCCGCGCCAACTTCAATCGCTGGGCGGTCAGCGTGATGTACGGCAATTACGCGCCTCAGCCGGAACTCGGCTATCTGACCCGCCGCGAGGGCATCCTGACTTCGGGCTCGTTGAAGGTGGCGACCAACTGGGTGGTGTCGGGCTCGGCGCGATGGGACCTCGAGGCCAACAAGATCAACCAGTATGTGCTCGGTGCCGGCTATGTCGACGATTGCTTCGTGCTGGCGGCGAACTACGTAACTTCGTATAGCTATTCGGCGGGCACAGCGCCGCCCGTGCTGAGCCATGCGTTCATGTTCCAGATCGGCCTGCGCACGCTGGCGACCTCGTCGACGACCAGCAGTTCCGCCGGCCTCCAGTGAACGGTTTGAAGTGCCGGCGCGTTGCCCCATCACAGGCTCGACGCGGCTGACATGCGAGCGACAATCATGACGACCCCATTGCCTATCTTCCGCCTCCTCCTCGCCATCGCTGCCGGACTGATCCTGACCGGCCTGCCCTCGCCGTCGCGCGCGCAGAACATCGTCGTGATGGTCAACGGCGACCCGATCACCGATTTCGACATCGACCAGCGCTCCAAGCTCGACCAGCTGACGACGCAGAAGACACCGTCCCGTCAGGAGGTCATCAACGAGTTGATCGACGACAAGGTGAAGATGAAGGAGGGCAAGAAGTACGGCGTCGATCCTGGCATCTCCGACATCAACCAGTCCTACGACGGCATGGCGCAGCGCATGCGCATCACGCCGGACCAGCTCACCAAGTCGCTCGAAACCAAAGGTGTCCGCCCCGAAACGCTGAAGGGCCGCATGAAGGCCGAGATGGTCTGGACCAGCCTGGTGCGCGGCCGCTTCAAGGAGAAGCTGCTCGTCGGCGAGCGCGACGTCGCGCAGGCCGTGCAGGCCCAGACCGGCGACAAGCTCCAGATCGAGGGCACCGAATACAAGATGCAGCCGATCGTGCTGATCGTGCCGCGCGGCTCGTCCGCGGGGTTCCTGGAGACGCGCAAGAAGGAAGCCGAGAACTATCGTGCCCGCGTCGGAAGCTGCGAGGAAGCCAACTCGCTGTTCCGGTCGACGCCGAACGCCACCATCCGCGACAGCGTCACCAAGACCACCGCGGAGTTGCCGGAGGCGCTGCGCAAGGTGCTCGACGACACGCCAATCGGCCATTTGACCGCGCCCGAGACGACCAAGAACGGCATCGAGATGGTGGTGCTGTGCTCGCGCAAGCCGACCATGATCGACACGCCGAAGAAGCGCGAGGTCCGTGAGAAGATGTATCAGGAGAAGTACGAGAAGACCCAGAAGGCCTATCTCGACGAGCTCCGCAAGGCGGCGATGATCGAATATCGCAATCGCTGATGGCCAACCGTGCAGCCAATCCGCTTCCCCTTGCCCTAACCCTGGGAGAGCCCGCCGGCATCGGCCCCGACATCACGATTGCAGCCTGGCTCCGGCGCCGCGAACTGAACCTGCCGGCCTTCTATCTGCTGGGCGACGAGGCACTGATCGCGCGGCGCGCCAAGGCGCTGGGCGCCGACATCAGGACCGTGGCGGTGAGCCCCGGTGAAGCCGCTTCCGCCTTCTCCGATGCCCTCCCCGTGGTCGCCACCGGCGAGGACGCGACCGCCGAGCCCGGCAAGCCCGACGCATCGAGCGCGCCGGCCGCGCTCGCCTCGATCCGGCAGGCGGTCATGGACGTGCGCGAAGGCCGCGTCGGAGCCGTCGTCACCAACCCGATCGCCAAGAGCGTGCTCTATCGCGCCGGCTTCCGCCATCCCGGCCACACCGAATTCCTCGCCGAGCTCGCCGCGGACGACGGCCGCGTGCCGCAGCCGGTGATGATGCTGTGGTCGCCGCGGCTCGCTGTGGTGCCCGTGACCATCCACGTCTCGATCCGCGATGCGCTGGCAGAGCTCACCAGCGCGCTGATCGTCTCGACCGTGCGCATCGTCGCAGCCGAGCTGACATCGCGCTTCGGCATCGCGCAGCCCCGCATCGCGGTCTCCGGCCTCAATCCGCATGCCGGCGAGGACGGCTCGCTCGGTCACGAGGAGCAGACCATCATCGCTCCCGCACTCAAGACCTTGCGCAGCGAGGGCATCGAGACCAGGGGCCCGCTGCCCGCCGACACCATGTTCCACGAGGCCGCGCGCAGCACCTATGACTGCGCAATCTGCATGTATCACGACCAGGCGCTGATCCCGATCAAGACCGTCGCCTTTGATGACGCCGTCAACGTCACGCTCGGCCTGCCCTTCATCCGCACCTCGCCCGATCACGGCACCGCCTTCGACATCGCCGGCACCGGCAAGGCCAACCCGGCCAGCCTGATCGCGGCCTTGAGGCTGGCCAGCCGCATGGCGGCTTCGCAAAGCTGATGAGCGCGATCGACGACCTCCCGCCGCTCCGCGAGGTCATTCGCCAGCACGCGTTGTCGGCGCGCAAATCGCTCGGCCAGAACTTTCTGCTCGACCTCAATCTCACCGCCCGCATCGCGCGCGCTGCCGCGCCCCTCGACGAGGCGACGATCGTCGAGATCGGCCCGGGCCCGGGCGGGCTGACACGTGCGCTGCTCGCGCTCGGTGCCCGGCGCGTCATCGCCATCGAGCATGACGAGCGCGCGATCCCGGCCTTGCAGGATATTTCCGCGCGCTACCCTGGCAGGCTCGAAATCGTACATGGCGATGCCATGACCTTCGATCCCCGCCCGTTGCTCGCAGGCGAACGCGCCAAGATCGTCGCCAATCTGCCCTACAACATCGCGACCCCGCTCCTGATCGGCTGGCTCACCACCGAGCCATGGCCGCCCTGGTACGACATGATGGTGTTGATGTTTCAGCGCGAGGTCGGCGAGCGCATCGTCGCGCAGGCCGACGAGGAGGCCTATGGCCGGCTCGGCGTGCTCGCCAATTGGCGCTGCGACACCAAGATCCTGTTCGACATCGCACCGTCCGCCTTCGTGCCGCCGCCGAAAGTCACGTCTTCCGTCACGCGTCTGGTGCCGCGCGCCGAGCCGCTTGCCTGCGATCGCAAGCTGCTCGAGCAGGTCGCAGCCGCCGCCTTCGGCCAGCGCCGCAAGATGCTGCGCCAGAGCCTGAAGTCATTGGGCGTCGATCCGGCGCGGCTGGCGCACGCGGCCGGCGTCGATGCGACGCGGCGGGCCGAGACCATTCCCATCTCAGGCTTTGTTGCCATGGCCCGTGAATTGGCCAATATACGAACCGAAGAAGCATGATCCGGACCCGAAGGGCCGCGCTAGCGCAAAGTGTGAAGCGGTTTTCCGAAGCAGATCATGCTCGAACAATCGGCTAAAGCGCCTGGCGCTTCAGTGATAATTTCGGAGGAAGAAATATGGCGCTGATGCGCAGGCAGTCCCTGGTCAAGTTCGATGCGCCCTTGTGCGAGACCATCGTCGATACACCCAAGCCGAAAGGCGCTGAGGTGCTGGTGCGCATCGAGCGCTGCGGCCTCTGCCATTCCGACCTGCACATCCAGGACGGCTACGCCGATCTCGGCGGCGGCAAGAAGCTCGACACAACGCGCGGCATGACGCTGCCCTTCACGCTCGGCCACGAGATCGCCGGTGTCGTCGACGAAGTCGGCCCGGACGTCGCGGCCGGCCTGGTCGGCACCAAGAAGGCCGTCTTCCCGTGGATCGGCTGCGGCCAGTGCCGCGACTGCGCCAACGGCGACGAGAATCTCTGCGTCAAGCAGCGCTTCCTCGGCGTCTCCATCGATGGCGGCTTCGCCACCCATGTGCTGGTGCCCGACGCGAAATACCTGCTCGACTACGATCCGCTGCCCGTCAACCAGGCCGCGACCCTGATGTGCTCGGGCGTCACGGCCTACGGCGCCCTCAAGCGCCTGGTCGATCGTCCCCGCCAGCGCAACCTCCTGCTGATCGGCCTCGGCGGCGTCGGCATGATGGGCCTGTCGTTCGCGCAGGCGATGTTCAAGCAGCCGATCACGGTCGCCGACCTCTCGCCGGCCGCCCGCGACACCGCGCTGAACAACGGCGCCGCGGTCGCCTACGACCCGTCCGAACCCGACGTGATCAAGCGCATCCTGAAGGAGACCGAAGGTGGCTTCGACGAGATCGTCGATTTCGCGGGCAACGAGAAGTCGATGGCCTTTGCTGTCGCGGTCGCCGCGCGCGGCGGCAAGATCGTGGTGTCGGGCCTGATGGGCGGCCAGTTCACGCTGCCGATGGTGCAGTGGGTCTACAAGCGCATGACCATCGAAGGCTTCATGGTCGGCACGCTCGCCGAGGCCAAGGAGCTGATGGCCTTGGCGCGCGCCGGCAAGATCAAGCCGACGCCGATGCGCGAGGAGCCGATGGGCGACGTCCAGAAATGGATCGACGAACTGCGGGCCGGCAAGGTCGTCGGCCGCATCGTGCTGAAGAACTGACGATCGCCGCGGCGGGCCCGACCCAAGTTGGACCCGCCGCGGAACGCCTGCGGCCTCGCCGCGTTGGCTGCGCATGACCATTCGATGCACCGTCGAAAGCGCATTCTTCATTGCCTGGAGCTGCCTCGAGCAGAGCGGCGAGCTCGGCCCGCCCGACGAGAGCGCCAACGTCCTTCTCGACTCCATCGAAGCCCAGCTCAAGGCCGGCGAACGCCGACAGCTGATGCTGGCCAACAAGGCGATCGACGCCTACCGCGCGCATGCGGCGCTGCACCGCTCCTCCTGGAATCGCCAAGCCCGCTTCGGGTGATGACGCTCACCGCCCTCGGGCGCCGGCCAAGCCCCGCAAGGCCCGCGAGCCAACTTCTCGACCGCTGATGCGCCGTTGTGTGCACTTTGGAACCGTCGGTTCCGCCACGGAAACGTAGGCTTCTGGCCGGCGCCGATTCCCGGCCAGCCAAGAGAAGAAACTGTGACCGGTCGGCCCCCGAACGATCTGCTCCGGCAGCTTACCTCCCAGGATTTCGAACTCCTCGCGCCTCACCTCCAGCCGGTCGAATTCGCGGCGAGCCACGTCCTGCATCACGCCGGCGACGAGGTTGGGGCGGTGCATTTTCCCTGCGGTCCCGCCCTGGTATCGTTCGCGGTGCCGGTCGAGGACGACCGCGAGGTCGAAAGCCTGCTGGTGGGCCGTGAGGGTGCGGTGGGCATTGCCGCAGGCCGCAACGCCTCGCTCGCTTATTCGCGCATCGTCGTGAAGCTGGGCGGCACACTGGTTCGGTTGCCGCTGCGTGCACTCGAGCAGGCGCAGCAGAGATCGGCGACGCTCCAGGAGGTGTTCTCCCGCTATGCCGATTGCCAATTCGCGCAGCTGCTGCAGACGGCGGCCTGCAACGCCGCACATTCGATCGAGCAGCGCGCCGCCAAGTGGATCATCTCCGCCAAAGCGAGCATCGGCGGGACCGAAATCCCTCTCACCCACGAGCAGCTTGCCGGCATGCTCGGCGTCTCCCGCAGCTATGCCAGCCGCGTCATCCAGATGTTCAAGGCCAGGCGCATCCTCGCGACCCGGCGCGGCGCCATCCTGATCCTCGACGGCGCCGCGCTCGAAGCCAGAGCCTGCTGCTGCAACGACTGGGTGAGGAAGCATTTCGACGAGGTGCTGGGCGGAGCGGCAGCCGAGGGCTAGCATCCCATGGCCTCAGGCCTGGGGCGGCGACTGGCGCTTCAGGTGCAGATAGGCCGGGTTGAAATCGCCGAGCCGCTGCAGCTCGCGCCATTTCAGGACGATGAGCTCCCCGTCGCGCAGATCCATCGTGCCGCTTCGCCTGAGTTCGGCGAGCGTCCTGTTCACGGTCGCGATCGCCATGCCCAGCGTCTCGCCGAGTTGCGCCAGGCTGATCGGCACGTGGAAGCGGTTGCCGCGGACGAGCTGCGCGGCACGGGCGCGGTAGAACAGCTCGCAGAACAAATGCGCCATACGCGCCTGCATCGGCCGGGCGCTGTTGTTGGTGATGGCCTCGCGAAAGATCGAGGAATCGAGCAGCGTCTCGCGCCAGACCGAGAGCGCGAAAGTTGGCCGGCGCCGGAAGGCCGTGAACAATTCCCGATGCGGGATGAAGGCGACCGACGCGGGCCCGAGCGCAGAGAGCCCATGATCCATCTGGTCGATGAACAGGCCCTGGGAGTCCGGCAGGTCACCGGAGAGATGGAACGAGAGATATTGGCGCCCCCCGCTGCCGAGCAGATGGTAACGCGCGACCATGCCCGATACGACCAGCGCCGAATGTTCGGGCTCGTCGCCCTGGCGGATGAAATCCTCGTTCGGCGGAATATCACGCACCGTGAAGGTCAACGCCCGGATCTCGTCGAGATCCGCCTCGGCAAGCGCGGTGTGCTCGCTCAGGTTCCCGATCAGCACGTCGTGGGCTTTTTCCATGACACTCCCAAAAATCGCATCGGACCTATCAAATGATACGACTGGCCCTGGCTCAGCGGACTAGAACGCAAGACGACCGCAGAGGTTGCTAACTTTGTTGGCGCCTCACCGGTCGCACCCTCGTCTCGATTACTAACCGAGCCGGTCCTGTCTCATGAGCCCTGCAACGATCCTGGAGCGCATCCGCGGTCTGTTCGCATCCGACACCAGCGAGCACCTCGACCGCATTGGCGACGCCTTCGAAAACGACAGGCAGCACGAGCCGGCGCATCCGATGTCGGATGAGGACCTCGCCCGCGCCATCCGCACGTTCCGGGGCGCTGAGGTCTCCGACCCTACCGTTGCCAAGCTCTCGCGGCGCTTCATCGAAGCGCCGGAAGACGGCTGAAGCATACTGCGAGCCCGATGCCGCATCCGAAGTTCATCGCACGTCTCCAGGCCATCGAGGGCCTGTCCGAGGACGAACGCCACCAGATCGCGGGACTGCCGTCCACGCTGCGCCAGGTCGCGGACGGCGAAATCGTGCTGCGCCAGGGCGAGGCCGCTTCGCGCAGCGTCTTCGTGGTCAGCGGCTTCCTCTACCAGGCCCGCATCGTCGTCGACCGCAGCCAGATCCTCGCGTTCCACGTCCCCGGCGACATGCCCTGCCTGCACACGCTGCTGGTCTCGCCGATGGATGCGGACCTCGTCGGCCTCGGCCCGACCATTGTCGGCTACGTCGGGCACGGCCAGCTCCGCCAGCTGCTCGATGGCTCGATCCATCTGACCCGCGCGTTCTGGCGCGAGACGCTGATCGACGCGGCGATCTCGCGGCAGTGGATCGCCCGCCTTGGTGCGCAAACGGCCCTGCCGAAGGTCGCGCATCTGATCTGCGAGCTTGCAGCGCGGCTGGAGATCGTCGGCCTTCTCAAGGATTCCTGCTTCCAGATGCCGATGACGCAGCGTCACGTCGCCGATGCCTGCGGCCTGTCGATCGTGCACGTCAACCGCACCATCCAGGAACTGCGGCATCGCCGATTGATCGCATGGGAGGGCAGCGAGATCGAGTTGTTGCAGCCCGACGAGTTGCGCCAGCTCGCCGATTTCACCCCCGACTATCTGACCTGAGCGCAGAGGATGATGGAACTGCGCGACGCCCGTTGCGCGGCCGTCGCGGCCGCGCCGTCGCCATGTGTGCGCAGCGGGCCACCGCGGCCTCGGACAGGAGCCTGCTTACGGCGTGATGATATCCAGCCTGTCCCGGGACGGCAGCGTTGCCTTGAAGGCCCGAAGAGCTGCATCGACCACCGCCGCATCGGCGAGCGGCGTCCGGTAGAAATCGACATTCTGCCGCGACAAGGTCACGCTTCTCGTCTGAAGCACCGCCACCTTCGTCCAGCTCGGCGGCACGCCCTTCTCGAACCAGCCCTCGTAAATCATGATGAGACCGACGTCGTAATCGTGGGCAAGGGCCGCCATCTCGGCCGGCCCATATTCGTCCGCCATTCTCGCCTTGCGCACCTGCTCCGAACCCAGGCCCCAGAGATCGAGCGTGTAGTTGGCATTGCGATAGGCAACCAGGCCGAGATCGTTGACCCCTACCGAATGCCTGTAGAACGAATGTGCGAAACGAGCCATCTGGTACTGCTGCTCGTAGATATCGCTTGCGCCCAACGGCGTGACCACTGCCGCCGTCATGTAGGGGATCGCGGCGGTGCCGAGCCCAAAGACCACGCCGATCTTCACACGCGACCATTGCAGCGTCGAGAGCCGCGGCTTGAGCTGTGCGACGCCCCACAGCAACGCGGCCGCCGCGAGAGCCATGATGTAGACCTCGTACCGATTGAACCAACCGTATTGCCCGCACGCCAGATGGGCTCCGACGGCAACCATGACGCTCAGCAGGACGATCAAAGCCTTGCGATCGGCGCGCAGCAGATTGGCGCACCAGGCAACGGCGAGACCGAGTGCGATGAGCCGCAATCCATACGACGTCGTCACGCTGCGCAGCATGTTTCTGACGATGGCAGGCAACTCGCCTGCGGGCTGATCAAGGGTCGTCAGATAGCCTTTCAACAGCACCGAGCTCGGCAGCAGCGGCAGGCCACGCGACGCCATGAGAACGGCATAGCCCGACAGGGCAACGACAATGACAAGGGCAGCGCCGGCCGCGAAGCGGCGCTGGCCCAGCAGCGCGAACGCCACGATTGCGGCACCGGCGAATGCGATCCCCTCGAAGCGGATGAGCGGAAGCAGCACCAGCGCAAGGAAATGAACTGATGTCGGCGCGAACCCACGCGCCGCCGCCACGAGACCCGCAAAGGTCACGATCGACGCCCAGACGTGGGCACTGTGCTCCATGCCGGTCATGGGCAGCGCGACTGCGCTGGTGCAGAAGATGACGAGCAGCGCAATCACACGGGCGAACAAAAGCTCGCCTAAGCCATCGAACAGGCCACTCGCCTCCAGGAGGCGTAGGATCGCCAGGACCGAAGCACCCGCGGCGGCGACGTTGATCAACAACGGACCAAATGCACCGAGATGAAGCGCTTCAGTCAGAGCCAGGAAATATGGCCAGATGATCGACGAGCTGGGTGATGAATATTCACCGGCATTGACCCCATATCCGCCGGACAGGATCTGATCGGCGACCGCAAGATGGATGTACGCGTCGTCCAGGGTGAAGAAGAGCCTGAAGTCACACAGCGCCAGGACCGCGATGATCTCCATCGCAAGCAATCCCAGCCAGGCGAGCATGGCCACCGTCGAAGGTTCTATCCGGGCAATGACACCCGCCGACGCCCTGCCTGTCTTGTCGGGGCGATCGTATTGATCAACGACAGCCATCGCACTCCCCCGTCAGTCCCTGGCAATGCGGCTGTCTGCGCGCTCACCAGAGATCGAGAAGCCAACGACCTCGTTCTGCCGATCTCGACAATTGCAGATCAAGCCATCGATAGCCGTCAGCATCCGGTTTCACGCTGCTTCACGATTGACGCCCTGCCCGGGTCCACTCCTCGCAGCTTGCGGTTTACCGTAGCCTCCCTAACAATCGATGACTGCAAGGCTTCGATTGGGAAGGCTTGGAATCGGGAAGGCTGGAATATCCGGGCCCCCTTGATTGCCCACCGACGCCCGGTCTTTCGCCGACAGCGTATCCGCCGGCGGCCGGGGTCCGGACGGCCGCAGAAGTAGAGGAGTGGAACCAGGCGAAAGCGGGCCTCAACAACGGCTGAGACCCGCCCGCGGATCTCTACCTGACCGCGAACGGCGCCTGATAAGGCCGGCCGAACGGCACGCCGTTGATGACGGTCTGGATCGGCTTGAGCTGCGCCTTGCCGTCTCTCTTGTTGTTGCGGGTGTCGACGAAGCTGACCGGCCCTTCCACCAGCTCCATGATGGCGACGTCGCCGGGCGCACCGACTTGCAACGTGCCGATCTTCGGCGCGCGGTTGATGATCTTCGCCGGCGCCGTGGTGGCCATCGCAACCACCTGTTCCAGCGAGAAGCCCAGCGTCATGAACTTGCTCATCACGTTGGGCAGGAACGGAATGCCGGGCGAATTGCCGGAGAAGACGTGGATGTCGGAGGAGATGGTGTCCGGCGTGCATCCCCCGGGGATCGCGACTTCCGCCACGGTGAAATCGAAGCTGCCGCCGCCATGACCGACGTCGAAGATGACGCCGCGCTGCTTGGCCGCCAGGGCTGCAGGCAGCAGCTTGCCCTCCTGCACGATGTTGGTGAAGACGTTGGACATGTTGGGCGCGCCCGAATAGGCGTGTGTCAGCACGTCGCCCGGGCGCAGCAAATCGAGGATCTGCGACATCAGCTCCTTGGACTCGACTCCGCCGATATGCACCATCATCTTCGCCGGCCAGCCGCACATCTCGCAAGCCTGGATGCCGCGCTTCAGCGGCTCGAGCCCGTGCTTGTAGATCACGTTCTCCGACATCCGCACTTTGACGCCGAGCAGGAAATCGGCGTTCTCGGCGAGCGCCATCGCGCAAGCTTCAGTCTGTGCGACGTCGATATTGTACAGCTCGGCGGCCGGGAACGCCGACAGGCCGTTATTGGCGATATGGACGAAGGCGTACATCCGCGCCCGCGTCTGGGCCACGATGAATCGGCGCAACGCCGCCAGATTGTTGACCCCGGCGTCGCCCGCGGAGACGACGGTCGTCGTGCCCTGGAATTGCACCAGTTCGTCGGCGGGAATCCCGATCGCCGAGCCGTAGGGATAGACGTGAGAATGCAGATCGATCAGACCGGGCATCACGAGCTTGCCCGACGCATCGATGCTCTTCAGCGCGCGCTCGGCCGGGATCGCCTCCTGCACCGTTTCGATCACGCCCCAGCGGATGCCGATGTCACGCTTGGCGCGCAGCGACTGGCTGGGGTCGAGCACCTCGCCGCCCCGGATCACCAGATCGTACTTGTCGTTCGGCCCCATTGCTGCTCGCGCGGGCGCGGCGAAGCCGACAAGCGCGGCGGACGTCGAAAGTGCCAGGAAATCGCGACGTGACAAAACGGACATGATGGTCCCCCCTTGTGCTTCTTGTTTCTTGGCCAGGCAACGCTTCGACGCGCAGATGCGCCGCTGGCGCCAACGTCCGAGATCGGAATGAACGCGATCGGAATTGCAGCATCTTCGCGCGGACGTTTCAATCTTATGATTGCACGCGGGCCCTGTGGAGCCGAGAAATTTTCCGGAATCGCATGAACCTTCCTGCATGAGCGCCGACCAAGCGGGCACGTCCGTTTGCACATTCGCGCCGATGGCGCGCGTTGCCGCTATGCAACATTACAATCGTAACTTGACGGCGGCTCGGGAGAGGCGTCGGGCAAAACACCCGGTCAAGCCCTTGGCGCAAAAATATTCCACTTTCCCGAATTTCGGATTTGTGGCAGAGAGGCGCCATCCCGGCCCTTCCAAAGGGGCGCTTCGCGATCGTCACGAGATGCGGGCCGGGGTGCGGTGGACGCGGTAGCGCCGGCGCGACTCGGCATGATGACAGGGCGGGCAACCGTGAGTCATCAGGCGACGCGATACGACACGGCGCGGTCACAGCGGTCTCATTGAGACCTGAGGGCGAGCACACGCAAGCCTTCGGGGATTTCGGCGGGATCGTCCGCGGACGGAGAAGTCGTGTGGTCCTGGCGCCCGGGGTTCTGGTGTCAAGGCTTGCGGTGATGCGGCGGCCCGACCGGGCACGTGCATCAGCCATCCGCAAGGCGACGGGGGCAATAGTGCAACGCTCCCCGAGGAGAGCACGAAGGACACCGTTAAAACCAGCCGCGCAGGGAAGGCCGGGCGACCGGCAACACCTGTGGTCCAACCCGTGTGCATTTTTTGTTGTGCACGGACTTGCGGGTGCCGCCGGCGCCCGGCCTTCCCTGCGCTCTTTGGCCTTCAAAGAGCGCAAACGACAGCAAGCCTCGGGCGAAACGCGCCGCGAGATTGCGATGGCGTGTCTGCTCGCCGCTCTGTCATGAATTTCCGCTCGCGTGCCCCGAACGCAGCGCAGCGCCCTTGGCGGTGCGCTGCACAGCCGGCGCCCATGTCGCCGCGGACTCCCAGGCGCTGGGCTCCGCGCCGCAACGCCTGCGCGTTGCGGCTTGTCTGGGACACGTGGCTACCACCGCTCTCGCCCACTTTTCGCTCGCGCGCCGGGCTGCTAGACTGGCGCCATTATTTTGGGGAATTTCGATGCGCGCGAGGATTTTCAATCGCGTTTTGGGGCTGGCAGCGCTGGCCTTGCTGGTCGTCACCATACACCCGGCATCGGCCGAGAGGCGCATCGCGCTGGTGGTCGGCAACTCCGCCTACAAGAACATCACGCCGCTGGACAATCCCTCCAAGGATGCGAGCCTGATGGCGGAGACGCTGGGCCTGCTCGGCTTCACGCTGGTGGGCGGCCGCGCCCAGCTCGATCTCGACAAGGGCGCAATGGACATCGCGGTGCAGAACTTCGGCCGCCAGGTCCAGGGCGCCGACGTCGCGCTGTTCTACTACGCGGGCCACGGCGTGCAGGTCGCCGGCTCCAACTATCTCGTGCCTGTCGGCGCCAATCCGACGCGCGAGGCCGACGTCGATTTCCAGATGACCGACGTCAACCTGGTGCTGCGCCAGATGCAGGGTTCGGGCACGCGGCTCAACCTCGTGATCCTGGACGCCTGCCGCAACAACCCGTTCGGCTCACGCGGCTTGCGCGCCGCGGACGGCGGCTTGGCGCAGATGCGCGCGCCCGAGGGCACGCTGATCTCCTACGCGACGCAGCCCGGCAATGTCGCGCAGGACGGCAGCGACGGTCACAGCCCGTATACGAAGGCGCTGGCGACGACGATCCGGACCGCGGGTCTCGACGTGTTCCAGACCTTCAACCAGGTCGGCCTCGCCGTGAAGCGCGCCACCGCGGGCGCGCAGCAGCCCTGGGTGTCGTCCTCGCCGATCGACGGCACCTTCTATTTCGTGGCGCCAACCGAAACGGCCCCGCCGAAAATTGCGGCGATGCAGCCCGATCCCTTGCCGGCAGAGCGCCTGCGTGCCGATCCTGATCGTGTCCCCTTGCGCGATGCTGCCCTGCTCAGTGAGCTCAGCGAGCGGCTCTATGAACTCAATTTCGACCCTGATACGCCCGACGGCCTCACCCGCGCCGTCACCAAGCTGCAACAGCGGATCTCGATGACACCCACGGGTGAAGCCACCGAAGGCCTGCTGCTGCGCATGCGCAAGATGGAGGATCTCAAGCCCTGGGGCTCGATCGTCTACGGGCCCGACAGCAGCAAATGGGGCATCTCGTGGAATCACGCCTCGCGGCGCGCGGCGGTCGCGGATGCGCGCGGCAATTGCGCCGGCGCAAAATGCCCGATCGAGCTGTCCTTCTACGGGCGAAGCTGCGGCGCGTTTGCGATCTCCGACAAGTCCTGGTCGCTGGTCCAGCGCGAGGGCGTGCAGCGTGCCAAGGACGCCGCGCTTGACGAATGCGGCAAGGCTGGCAAAGCTTGCCGCATTATCGGATCCGTCTGCGCCGACGGCTCCGGCCGCTGATATCTTTTTTTCAATTTGGATGTTTGCTCATGCCTGTTGTCGTGATCCGCAGCACGATTGCGCTTGCCGTCCTCCTTACCGCCGCCATCGCCTCGTCACCCATCTTCGCCCAGTCCGGCAGCGCCGGCGGCTCGATCGGCAATGACGAGAAGTCGTTGTCTGGCTCGCGCCAGGATCGCTCGGCCGAGCCTGCCGCTCCCGCGCGCCGGAGCAAGCCGGCAGCCGACGACACGCGTTCGTCGTCACGGCGAAGCGGCGGAGGTGGAGGTGGCGGTGGCTTCGACGGTGCATGGATCGTAACCAGCGTCGGCTGCGGAGGCTCGACCAGCGGCGCAGTCGTCGTCAGTTCGGGCAAGGTGATCGGTGAAGGCGTCAGCGGAACCGTCAGCCCCAGTGGCTCGGTCAGCACACGCGGCCAAGGCCAGGGCGTGACATTCACCGGTGCAGGCCGCCTCTCCGGCCGCAGCGGCTCCGGCACCTGGCGTCGCTCCGACGGCTGCGGCGGAACCTGGACGTCGGCCAAGCAATAAGCCGGCAACCGCTGAACCCGCGGCGGACCGGCTGCTCCGCGAGGCCCGATTCAAGCCACATCCTCTCCGGAATTGCGGCTCATTGCCACCCAAGTCTTTGATGACAAGGGCTGTTCAAGAGTTGCGTCATGCGTAACCGGGAGACCAGGATGGGCAACCGCACCGCAAAATTCGTATCCGCGCTGATCGGCAGCATCGTTGCCGGCGCGCCACTGGCTGCCGTATCGCAAAGCGCGCCAAGCGCACCAGCCACAGCCAATGCAGCCGCCGACTGCCTCGCCTCGCCGAAGGGCGCAGCGCCGCAGGGGCAGCACTGGCACTATCGTCTCGAGCGCTCGACCAAGCGGCAATGCTGGTATCTGCGCGCCGAGGGCGGCAAGGTCACCCAGAGCGCCCAGGCGACAACCGAAGCGCCAACGCCGGATCCGGTGCCGTCGAAGCAGCAGACGGTGCAGGACGCACGAGCCGAATATCTGACGCCACGCAGTGGCGTCACCTCCAGGACGTCGAACGCCGTCGCGCAGGCCACAGCCTCGACGCCGGCGCAACAGACGCCGGACCAAGCCACCGACAGCAGCCCGCAGCAACCTGCCGTCGCCACGCCTTGGCCCGATGTCTCGACCTCAGTCGCACCGCCGACGCCGGAGCCTGCTCCCATCACGGCCGCCGTGTCGCCGAGCGCGAAGCCGGCAAAGCCTCCCGCCCCGATAGCCCTGGCCGCGGCAGACAGCACCACCGACAAACCGGTCGGCTCGTTGCAGATGCTGCTGCTCGTGATCGGCGGCGCGCTGGCGCTCGCCGGTCTGCTCGCCAGCGTCATCTATCGTCTTGCCCGCAGGCGCGTGCGCGTCCAGGTCGCCGAGCGCCGCGGCCATTGGGACGATTGGGGCACGCAGGATCAGGACGGAAGCCGCGCGCCTTGGCTCGGTGCGGCACCGGAGGCGCGACCGCGCCCGGTCGACTTCGATGAAGCGCCGCCGCAGCAGACCGTGCAACTTGCCGCCTTCAGCAGGGAAATCGGCAGGATCGCGGCGCAATCCGCCGCCGTTCGCAGCGAGGCCGCCGAACTCGACGAGGCCGACATCTTCGACGGCGCCTTCGAGATCGAAGCCGCGCCTCGGCTAGCGGCACGGAAGGCCGACGCTGAAAAGCCGGCCGCTCGCGACCAAGGCCGTCGCGACGAAGATGTGCAGATCGAGGATGCCGTCGACGTCGACGTGATCACCGCCATGCTGGAACGCCTGGCCACGCAAGGGCCGCAACTGCCGCAGCCTAGGCCTGAAGCTGCCCTTGCAAACCTCGCACGAAACCAACGAGGCCAGTCCGCCGCTCGCGCTTGAGGCGCTCGGCCTTCAGGATGGACTGCACCTCGGCAAAGGCCTCGTCGACGTCGTGGTTGATCACGATGTAGTCGTACTCGGCCCAGTGGCTCATCTCGTGGCTGGCGCGGCTCATGCGCTTGCGGATGACCTCGTCGGAGTCCTGCGCGCGTGAGTGCAGCCGTTTCTCCAGATCGGCCGCCGAGGGCGGTAGGATGAAGACGCTGACGACGTCGGCGCGCGCCTTCTCGCGCAGCTGCTGCGTGCCCTGCCAGTCGATGTCGAACAGCACATCCTGCCCGGCCGACAGCGCGGCTTCGACGGGGCCACGCGGCGTGCCGTAGCTGTTGTCGAACACGGTGGCCCATTCCAGCAGTTCGTCGCCCTTCACCATCGCCTCGAAGCGCGGCTTGTCGACGAACAGATAGTCCTTGCCGTCGACCTCACCCGGCCGCTTCGGCCGCGTGGTCGCCGAGACCGACATTTTCAGGCCGGACATCCGGTCCATCAAAAGACGCGACAGCGTCGTCTTGCCCGCGCCCGAGGGCGAGGACAGCACGAACATCAGGCCGCGCCGCTCGACACCGTCAGTTCCGTGACCGCCGCCGCTCGTCATCGATCACTCCAGATTCTGGACCTGCTCGCGGAACTGCTCGACCACGTTCTTCATGGCGAGCCCCGTGTTGGTCAGCTCGATGTCGTTGGACTTCGAGCAGCAGGTGTTGACCTCGCGGTGGAACTCCTGCGCCAGGAAGTCGAGTTTGCGGCCGATCGGGCCGCCCTTGCCGATCAGCTCGCGCGCCTGCGCGATATGGGAAGCGATGCGGTCGAGCTCCTCGCGGATGTCGGCCCGGGTCGCGATCAGGATCGCCTCCTGCATCAGGCGGTCGGAATCGAAACGGTCGGAGGTGTCGAGCAGGGTTGCGATCTGCTCGGCGAGCCTGGCCTTGATCGCCTCGGGCTTGCGACCGGGCGCGGCCTCGGCCTGCTTCGCCAGTTGCTCGACCTCGTCGACCCGCTGGGTCAGGATCTGCCCGAGCGAGGTGCCCTCGCGCTTGCGCATCTCGACGAGCTCGGCGAGCGCCTTGTCGAAGGCCTCGGCGGCAGCCGCTCGCGCAGCCTTGTCCTCCTCCTCGTCGCCCTCGGGCTCCGCGACCTCGATCACGCCCTTGATGGCGAGCAGGCCGTCGACGCTCGGCGCCACCGCGTCGACCTTGCCGGCGATGACGGCGGCGGCCTTCAGGACGGCATTGAGCACGTCCTCATTGACGCGAACGGTGGCAGCGGCGTTGGCGCGCTTGACGGTCAGATTGGCGTAGACGGTGCCGCGCGACAACAGCTCGCTGGCGCGCTTCTTGGCGTGTGCCTCGAGCTCGTCGAACCCCTGCGGCAGCCGCACCCGGAGATCAAAGCCCTTGGCATTGACCGACTTCAATTCCCATTCGAACGTGTACGGCCCGCTTGCGCCGTGGCTTCGGGCAAAGCCGGTCATGGACGACAGCGCCATCAGGTCAAATTCTCCAGAAACACGGGATTCGCGAGGCATCAAGCCCCGCGAAACTTAAGACTATTTTGCAGGAAAGTGGAATCCGCAAAGTCCGCGGGCAGGTCTGCAGCGCGCCTAGCGCTGGACCACCGGTGGCGAGGGTTGCACCGCGCCCTGCCGCGCCGGCGCCGGACCAGCGGGGCGTGCTGCGGGCGGCTTCTTCTGCTGATTGGGCCGCGCCGGCGTTGCTGCCGTCGGCGTATCTGCAGTTCCGGGCGCTGCGGCGGCCGGCGGCTGCGCGTCCTCGGCCGGCTCCACCGTGTCGTTCTGGATCTGCTTCTCCATCGCGCGGAGCTTGGCGACGTTCTTCTGATGCGCGTCGTAAGTCTCGGTGAAGGAGTGGCCGCCGGTGCCGTCGGCGACGAAGAAGAGGTCGCGGGTGCGCGCCGGGTTGGCGGCGGCCTCCAGCGAGGCGCGGCCGGGATTGGCGATCGGACCCGGCGGCAAGCCCTCGATCACATAGGTGTTGTAGGGTGATGGCTGCGTGATCTCGCTGCGCTTGATCGGGCGGCCCAGCGTGCCCTTGCCACCGACGAGGCCGTAGATGATCGTCGGGTCGGACTGCAGCTTGATCCGCTGCTTCAACCGGTTGGTGAACACCGCGGCGACGCGGCTGCGCTCGTCCGGCTTGCCGGTTTCCTTCTCGACGATCGAGGCGAGCGTCACCAGCTGCTCCGGCGTCTTGACCGGAATGTCCTGATTGCGGCGCTCCCAGATCTCGCCGAGCACGCGCTTGTGCGCCTGCTGCATGCGCTGGATCACCTGCTCGCGCGGAGTGCCGCGCGGGAATTTGTAGGTCTCGGGCAACAACGTGCCCTCGCGCGGCAGCTCGCGCACGCTGCCGGTGAAGATGTCGTTGTCGGACAGGCGTGCCACGATCTGCTCGGAGGTGAGACCTTCCGGAATCGTGACGGCATGCTGCACCACCTTGCCTTCGACGATGGTGGCGATGACGTCGCGGAGCGAGGCGTTTTTCTGGAACGAATATTCACCCGGCTTGAGGTCCGAGCTCGCCTTCAACGCGGCGACGCTGGCAATGAACACCCAGGGATTGACGTCAGTGACGCCTTCCCGGTTCAGCGTCTCGGCGATGTCGCGCTTGCCCGCACGCTGCGGGATGTTGACGATCTTGTCGTCCTTCAACGGCCCGGGCGCTTCCAGCACCTGCCGGCCGTAATAATAGATGCCGCCGGCGCCCAGCATTGCGATCAGCAGGAGGGTGATGATGGCGTTGCCGACGACCACGAATGGATTGCGCGCACGCTCCGACCGCTTCGGCGGCGGCGGGAGCTGCTCAGGCTCAAGCGCTGCCCGCGGACTCCGGGGCGAAATGGGCGGCCTTTCACTCATCAAAACAACCTGAATCCTGCCGGTTCAACCGCGGCCCGACAATCGCTTGCCCTGCCCAATGCACGCGCCCACGTCCATGACTATCGCCGAATACGGCAAAACGGTGGATTTGTTTCAAACTCAAACTAACTGACCAAGCGCCGGAGGATGACCGACGCGTTGGTACCGCCAAAACCAAAGGAGTTCGACAAGGCGACGTTGACCTCTCGCTGCTTCGCCGTGTGCGGCACGAGATCAATCGCGGTCTCCACCGACGGATTGTCCAGGTTGATGGTCGGCGGCACGACATTATCGCGAATCGCGAGAATGGCGAAGATTGCTTCGATCGCACCGGCCGCGCCGAGCAGATGCCCCGTCGAAGATTTGGTCGAGGACATCGCAACCTTGGAGGCGGCATTGCCGAGCAGACGCTCGACGGCACCGAGCTCGATCTCGTCGCCGAGCGGCGTCGAGGTGCCGTGCGCGTTGATATAGTCGAGATCGGAGGCGGTCAGGCCGGCGCGCTTGAGCGCGGCCGACATGCTGCGGAAGCCGCCATCACCATCGGGCGACGGCGACGTAATGTGATAGGCATCACCCGACAGGCCATAGCCGATCACCTCGGCATAGATTTTGGCGCCGCGGCGCCGGGCGTGCTCGAGCTCTTCCAGCACGAGGACGCCGGCGCCCTCGCCCATCACGAACCCGTCGCGGTCCTTGTCGTAGGGTCGCGAGGCCTTCTCGGGTGTGTCGTTGAAACCGGTCGAGAGCGCACGCGCGGCGTTGAAACCGGCAATGCCGATGCGGCTGATCGGAGATTCAGCGCCGCCCGCGACCATCACGTCGGCATCGCCCAGCGCGATCAGGCGCGCGGCATCGCCGACGGCATGTGCGCCGGTCGAGCAGGCCGTGACCACCGAATGGTTCGGTCCCTTCAGCCCGTGCTTGATCGAGACGTAGCCGGAGGCGAGATTGATCAGGCGGCCCGGAATGAAGAACGGCGACACCCGGCGCGGCCCGCGTTCCTTCAAAAGGATCGCGGTCTCGGCGATACCGCTGAGGCCGCCGATACCGGACCCGATCATGGTTCCGGTCGCGCATTTGTCCTCTTCGGACTCGGGATGCCAATTGGCGTCGTCGAGCGCCTGGCCCGCGGCCGCCATGCCGAAGATGATGAAGTCGTCGACCTTGCGCTGGTCCTTCGGCTCCATCCAGATATCAGGATTGAAGCTGTCGTTGGTGCCGTCGCCACGCACGACAGTGCAGGCGTATTGGGTCTGCAGATCGGAGACGTCGAAGCTCTCGATCTTGCGTGCACCACTTTCGCCGTTGAGGATGCGCTTCCAGGTCGGCTCGACGCCACAGCCGAGTGGCGAGACCATGCCGAGACCCGTAACGACGACCCGCCTCATATCCGAAAACTCCGCATCGAAAGATTCACGGCCAATAACAAGAAACCGGCTGACCGCTGGGAAGCGGCCCGTCCGGTTTCAATGTTGTCCCCGCGAAAATGAAGAGCCTTAGCTCTTCGCGTTCTTCTCGAGAAACTTCGTGGCGTCGCCGACGGTGAGAATCGTTTCCGCGGCGTCGTCCGGAATCTCGCAACCGAATTCTTCTTCGAACGCCATCACCAGCTCGACGGTGTCCAGACTGTCGGCGCCGAGGTCGTCGATGAAGCTCGCGTTGTCGACAACCTTCTCGGGTTCAACACCAAGGTGTTCGACCACGATCTTCTTAACCCGTTCGCCAATGTCACTCATTGCATAACCTCGTGTTGTTCCCTGTAGACCCGACCCCCCGGGACGATACGAGCCGTCGTGGTCGCGTTACTTGCCTTCGCTTACGAACTTTGATTGGCCCCATGCTAACCGATACAGGGCCCGGCGAACGTCGGCCAAGGCTCCGCATCGCCAATATACAGGGTTTCAAAAACCTGCAATGGCGTTCTTTGCCCATCCGTTGGAGGTCCGGTTATCATACTTCAATTGCCTTGACTACAAGCCTCATTTCGCTCCGGAAACGGCCGTTTGCCGCATTCCGGCCGCCCCGAGGGGCGGTGCGGAGCGAGACGTCAGATCATGGCCATACCGCCGTTGACGTGGATCGTCTGCCCGGTGACGTAGGCTGCTTCGTTTGAACTCAGGTAGACGGCGGCCGCGGCGATGTCCTCGGGCGTCCCCAGGCGGGCTGCCGGAACCCTGGTCAGAATCGTTTCGCGCTGCTTGTCGTTGAGCGCATCGGTCATCGGCGTCTTGATGAAGCCGGGCGCGATGCAGTTGGCGGTGACGCCGCGCTTGGCGTATTCGGCTCCCAGCGTCTTGATCATGCCGATCAGGCCCGCCTTCGACGCCGTATAATTGCCTTGCCCGGGATTGCCGGTGACTCCGACCACCGAGGTGATGGCGATGATGCGGCCGAAGCGCTTGCGCATCATCAGCTTCGTGGCGGCGCGCGCCAGGCGGAAAGTCGAGGTCAGATTGATGTTGATGACCTCCTCCCAATCCTCGTCACGAAGCTGCACGAAGAGATTGTCGCGCGTGATGCCGGCGTTGGCGATGAGGATATCGACTTGGCCCATTGCCGCTTCGGCAGCAGGCACCAGCGCCTCGACCTCGTCGGCCTTGGAGAGATTGCAGGGCAGCACAAAGGTGCGCTCGCCGAGCCTGCCGGCCAGCTCGTCCAGCACCTCCTTGCGCGTTCCCGAGATCGCAACTGTCGCGCCCTGCGCATGGAGCGCCTGCGCGATCGCGCTGCCGATGCCGCCGGTCGCGCCGGTAACGAGCGCCTTTTTGCCAGTCAGATCGAACATCGATAACTCCTCTAGCCCTGCTTCGCAGCGGCCAATGCATCCTTGGCGGCGGCAATATCATTCGGTCCGCCGACGGCAACGCCGACAGCGCCGTCGGCAATACGCTTGACGAGTCCCGTCAGCACCTTGCCGGCGCCGATCTCGAAGAAACGGGTGACGCCCTGCCCTGCCATATAGGCAACCGACTCGCGCCAGCGCACCGTGCCGGTCACCTGCTCGACCAGGCGACGGCGGATCTCGTCGGGATCGGTGATGGCGCTCGCCAGCACGTTCGACACCAACGGCGCTGCCGGCGCCTTGATCGTGACATTCGAGAGCGCTTCCGCCATCGCGTCGGCGGCAGGCTGCATCAGCTTGCAGTGGAACGGGGCGGAGACCGGCAGCAACATCGCGCGCTTGGCGCCCTTGGCCTTCGCGATCTCGACGGCGCGATCGACCGCAGCCTTGTCGCCGGAGACGACCACCTGCCCGCCGCCATTGTCGTTGGCGGCCTGGCAGACCTGCCCCTGCGCCGCCTCGCCCGCGACAGCCATGGCAGCCTCGTAGTCGAGACCGAGCAGAGCGGCCATCGCGCCGGCGCCGACCGGGACGGCCTTTTGCATTGCGAGACCGCGGGTGCGAAGCAGACGGGCAGTATCCGAAACCCTCAGGCTGCCGGCCGCTGCCAGCGCCGAATATTCACCGAGCGAGTGGCCGGCAACGAAGGCGGCATCCCGCCCCACGGAAAAATCCGCTTCAGCTTCCAACACACGCAGGGTGGCGATCGAGACCGCCATCAGCGCCGGCTGGGCGTTCTGCGTGAGTTGAAGGGTTTCTGCCGGACCATCCCAGATGATTGCCGTCAGCTTCTCTCCGAGCGCGGCATCGACCTCGTCGAACACGGCCCGCGCGACCGGAAAAGCGTCGGCCAGGGCCTTGCCCATGCCGACCGCCTGGGAACCCTGCCCAGGAAATGTAAATGCAGCCGTCATCGGCGCTCCCTGCTTGTCGGGCACGATCCCGTTCGAGGACCGGCAGCCGTTTACACGCGGCCTTTACGCACGGCCCTGGGCCGTAGTTCCGGATCATGCTCCAAAGGGGGCCGTAGACACTGTCAGGGGCCGGACTGTCAAGTCGCGGCGAAACTCCTGGCCGGCATTCAACTGGGGATACGTCCCGTCAAAATCCACCGGCGGTCTGGTTGGCATCGACCTCCGCTCCAGCCCGCGCACGGCGCGCGCTGCTCGCCAACTGCCCCGGCCGATCCTCCCTGTCCGGCCTTGCCGTCGCCAGCCGCAGCACTGCTGCGTAATTCGGCTGAACCTCCATGCGGCCAGCGTGCCGGCTCTCGCTCAGCAGGCGATGGACCTTCGGCAGATTGTAGCAGGGCACGTAGAACAGCAGATGATGCTCGAGGTGGTAGTTCACGTAGTAGGGCGCGATGAACAGGCGTTCGAGAACATTGGCATGCGTGGTGCGGGTGTTGCGCAGGGGATCGCCACTGTCAGGCACGACGGCATGCTCCGCAATGTTGCGAATGCGGGTGATGACCATCATCCAGGTCAGAAGCGGCACCAGCCAGAGCAGCGGATAGGCCCACCACACGCCGGCCGCCGCGAGCGCTGCGAACATCGCGGTGTTGACGATGCATTGCGGGCCGAGCTTCTCCCAAAAATGCGCCGCGCGCTGGCGCCACGGCCAGTCCTTCGGACCGAGCGCGTTGAGCAGTTGTGCCTTGCGCTGCTGGTATCCGGTCTGCCCGGTGATGTCGCGAATGAACTTGCGGCGATAGCTCAGCTTCGTAATCGGAAACGGTGCCGACAGCACGAGATCGGGATCATCGTCCTGCTGGGTGTGCGCATGGTGTTGAAGGTGATAGCGCCGGTAGCTGCGGGTCTCCGCAAAAATTGGATAGGCACAGAACCACTGGCTCAGGGCCAGATTGGTTTTCTCGTCGGCGGTCAGACAGCCGTGCGCGCCGTCATGCATCAGGATCGCGAGGCCGAGCTGGCGCGAGCCGATGATCGCGACGGCGAGGACATAAGTGACCGGATTTGGCCACCACGCGACCAAGGCGATCGCAGCGATGATGAGCGCCCAGGCGTGCGCGATCAGCGCGACGCCTTTCCAGGTCACACGCTGGCGCACGTCGGCAAGCTGGGCGTCGCTCAGGAAATCGCGGGCACGCATGCGAAGCGCGGTCATGGCCTAGCCTTCCTCGTTCGAATTGCCTGCGTCGACATCGACGAGACGCAGAGGTGTCGCGTCGCCGGTGGTTTTCGCCTGCTCGCCGAGCACGCGCAGCATCTCGGCGCAGAGCGCCTCCGGCGAGCGCCCCATGGCGTAGCCTTCGAGAATGATTCCCATTGCAACGGCCCAGAACCGCCGCGAGCTTTCATCGGGCGCGCGCAGCGAGCGCCAGCCGTGCCGCGACACCTGGCTCGCATAGGCACGCGCGCCTTCGCCGTGAAGGCGCTCGATCGTGCGCTCGACCAGCGGTGCGAGGTCCTGGCGGCGCCGCGTCAATGTCAGCGCTTCGGCGAAAAACGCCACGGAATCGCTTGCCGTCACGGTCTCCGCCAGCGCATGCGTGTAGTCCCGCGGCGTGCGCGCCTTAAGCGCCGCCTGCTCGGTCGCGCGCGCCAGATACAGCAGCTCGCGGCAGGCGCATTCGACGAACAGCGCCTCCTTGGTGCGGAAATAGTAGGTGATCTGGCTCGGGAATGCGTCCGCGGCCGCCGCGATATCGGTTATCGCCGTACCTGACAGCCCCCGTTCCCGAAACAAGGGGCTCGCCGCATCCAGCAGCAGCGAGCGCATCTTGCGGCCGGCCGACCGGGTGGCCCGCGCAGCGAGCTTGGGGCCACCCGCCGGAGCCTCGAACGGAGCCTGAACCGCCTCACCCGTCATCAGAGCCTCCCGATGCATTATTTGTATGCTATACAAACAAATAGATCAAGCGGGTTTGACGGGACCTGGCCGTCTCGGCGGTATCGTCTGGCCCAACACGAGGCGTTCAAACCTTGCAAAGCCGGCCAAAATCCGTATAAGGCGCGCATCCGCAGACCCCGGCCGGGAGCTGAACGGACGGTCTCAGCAAATCATTCGTGATTTTGGTGTGGCAGGGCCAGTCGGCCCGTCGTCCCGTGTTTCCGCCTTCTGAGCTTAATCCCAGAGTCCTTTCCGAAGGCCTCTTAAGGGCTTGACGCCGGGCGATGCGCCAACATGAGGAAAGGACCACCATGGCTCTTTATGAGCATGTCTTTCTCGCGCGTCAGGACGCGAGCACGCAGCAGGTCGAAGAGCTGACTGCGCAGATGACCGGTATCGTCGAGGGTCTCGGCGGCAAGGTTACCAAAACCGAGAATTGGGGCGTACGCTCCCTCACCTACCGTATGAACAAGAATCGCAAGGCGCACTTCGTGCTGCTCAACATCGACGCGCCGTCCGCGGCGATCGCCGAGATCGAGCGCCAGGAGCGCATCAGCGAAGACGTGATCCGCTATCTCAGCGTCCGCGTCGAGGAACTCGAGGAAGGCCCGTCCGCGATGATGCGCAAGGCGGACCGTGACCGGGAGCGCGACGACCGTGGCGGCGGCTTCCGTGGCGACCGTGAAGGCGGTGGCTTCCGCGGCGACCGCGAGGGCGGTTTCCGTGGCGGCGATCGTGAGGGTGGTGGCTTCCGCGGTGACCGCGGCCCGCGCCGTCCGCGCGAAGACGCTGAAACCACGACCACGACGGATGGGGAGTAAGAACAATGGCTGAAGCTGGTGCACGCCGCCCGTTTTTCCGTCGTCGCAAGAGCTGCCCGTTCACGGGCGCCAATGCTCCCAAGATCGACTACAAGGACTCCAAGCTGTTGATGCGTTACGTCTCCGAGCGCGGCAAGATCGTGCCGAGCCGCATCACCGCGGTGTCCGCGAAGAAGCAGCGTGAACTCGCCCGCGCCATCAAGCGCGCGCGGTTCCTGGGCCTGCTGCCCTACGTCATTCGGTAAGACCAATTCAGCCGGCGGCGACATCGCCGCCGGCTGCTCTTTAAGTTTCATAAGGCTCCCGGGTCGTCCGGTTGCCGATGGTTGGGGCGAAACGCCTCTAACCGCTCGAAGGGAGCGGGACAGCTGATGATGGCCTTTGTGCTCATAGCCCTGATCGCCGGCGCCGCGTCGGCTCTGATGTTCGCCTCGATCATTTCGGGCGCGCTGATCTCGCTCGTCCTGTTCTATCTCGCACCGCTGCCGCTGATGGTCGCCGCGATCGGCTGGGGGCCGCTTTGCGCGAGCCTCGGCGGCATTGCTGCCGCGATCGGCCTCGGTGCCCTGTTCGGCCTGCCCTATTGCATCGCCTTCGCCGTTACCGTCGCACTGCCGGCGTGGTGGCTCGGCCATCTCGTCCTGCTCAGCCGTCCAGTCGGACAGGCCTCACATGACGCCGCTGCGACCGCCGAGCCCGAGCTCGAATGGTATCCGGTCGGCCGCATGCTGCTGTGGCTCGCGGGCTTCGCCACGCTGACCACGATTGCCGCCCTGCTCACGCTCGGGACCGACGCCGAGACCATCCTCGGCGCGCTGCGGCGCGGCCTGATGCGCATGCTCCGGGCCGCCGACCCGCAAAGCTCCGGCGAGGCGGGTCAGTTCGTCGATGCGTTGGTGCGGATCGCACCGGCCGGGGCCACCATCATCACGATGATGACGCTGACCCTCAACCTCTGGCTCAGCGCCAAGATCACGGCGACCTCGGGCCGGCTACGGCGACCGTGGCCGGACATGAAGACAGCTGAGCTGCCGCCGATGACGCTGGTAGCGCTTTGTATCGCGCTTGCCTTCTGCTTCACCGGCGGACTGCTCGCGATCGCCGCACAGATCACCGCGACCGCGCTGATGATGGGCTATGCGCTGACCGGCTTTGCCGTGCTGCATACGCTCACGCTGGCATTGAAGAGCCGCACGTTCTGGCTCGGCTCGACCTACGCCGTCGTGGTCGTGTTCGGATGGCCCGTGATCGCGATGGTGATCCTCGGACTTGCGGATGCCATGTTCGGCTTCCGCGAACGCTTCCTGCGCAGCCGGCAACCACCTCCGCTGCCGGCCCCCTGAGTTCAAGCCGAAACCGTAACTGAAACCATACAGAGCACTTCAAAAGGAGAACGAATATGGAAGTCATTTTGCTGGAACGCGTCAACAAGCTCGGCCATATGGGCGAAGTCGTGAAGGTTCGCGATGGCTATGCCCGCAATTTCCTGCTCAAGCGCGGCAAGGCGCTGCGCGCCACCGCCGACAACCGTGCCAAGTACGACGGCATGAAGGCAGACCTCGAAGCCCGCAACCTCGCCTCGAAGGGCGAAGCGTCCAAGGTCGCCGAGAAGATCTCGGGCAAAAACATCATCGTGATCCGCCAAGCCTCCGAAGCCGGCCAACTGTTCGGCTCGGTCAATGTGCGTGACATCGTGGTCGCGTTTGAAGCCGACGGCATTTCGCTGGCTCGCCCGCAGGTCCAGCTCGACGCGCCGATCAAGACCATCGGCAAGCGCTCCATCACCGTCGCCGTCCACCCCGAGGTCGAGGTCGAGATCACCGTCACGGTCGCGCGCAGCCAGGACGAGGCCGAGCGCATCAACCGCGGCGAGGACATCTCGACCCGCAACGAGGACCGCGACGCGGCCGCCGAGGCGATCGCCGCCGCCGGCGAGTTCTTCGATCCGGAAGCCGAGCAGGACGTCGAGCCGGCGCCGGCTGCGGAAGAGAAGTAAGCCTCTTAGTCCTGCGCGAAGCGAAACCCGGTCGCCTTAGGCGGCCGGGTTTTTCGCTTTTGCGGCGACGTCCTCGCTCAACATCGCGATCGAGGCCAACGCCGTTGCCGTGTGCTTCTCGACACCGTCGCTGACGCAGAACACGTCGGCCGCGACCACCGACACCTGCCGCCCAGGCTTGATCACCCGGGCACGACATATCAGCTTCTCGCCGACGGCGGGCGACAGCAGATTGAGCTTGTATTCCGCCGTCAGCGCCTGCTGGCCACGCGAGGTCGCGGCTGCGATTGTCGTGGCATTATCGACCAGGAAGGCGGTGACGCCGCCGTGGAAGAAGCCGTGCTGCTGCAGCAGTTCGGGACGGCGATCCACGGCAATCGTGCAGGTGCCGCGCGACAATTCCGAAAGCTCGGCGCCGACCAGGTTCATGAAGCCTTGCCGGCCGACATTGGCGTGAATGCGTTCGGCGACGGCCGCGAATTCGGGATCTGCTCCGGCGTGCATGAGGCTTCTCCTTATGTCCTGTTGATGCGTTCGGGCGGCCGCAGCGCACGGCTGGCGCAGGCAATCAGCGTATCGGCCTCGACGCGCGGATCCGCGCGGTCGCGTCCCGACAGGAAAGCGCGGCAGAAAATCTGCGCGGGGCCGATGAGCTGGCTCACGAACATCACCGGCGTCATCGGCAACAGCTCGCCGTTTGCAACCAGCGGCGCGCGCCAGCGCTCGATGCCTTCGGCGAGCCGTGCATTCTGCGCACGCTGGGCGTCGCGGACGTCCTCGCCCCATTCGCTGCGCGAAATCTCGAACAAATAGCGCGCCTCGCGCCGGCTGGTCACGACCCAGTCGAGATGGGCCCGGATCAGCCGACCGATGCCCTGCTCCGCATCGGGCACGGGATCGAGCGCCGCCAGCACCGCAGCGTGATAGTGCCGCAAGACCTCCAGGAACAGCGCGCCGGCGAGCTCCTTCTTCGAGGCAAACGCGTGGAAGAAGCTGCCATTGGAAGCGCGCGCCCGGGTGCGGATCGCGGCCACCGTCGCGGCTTCGAAGCCGACGCGGTCGAACACGATCAACCCGGCTGCCAACAGGTCGTCCCGCATGCTCGCCGTCATCGAGGCCTCCTAGAGTATTACTCTAGAGCATTGCTCTAATGATGGTCAAGACGGTACGGAGGCCGCGATGAACGCGGCCTCCGTATGTTCATCAGAAAACAGGCTGGCTCAGCGCGAGATCGGCGGCGCAGGCGGACCGGAGGACTCGGCTGGCGCGGCAGGCGGGGCTGCGGCAGTGGCGGGCGAAGCCGGCTGCTGCGGCTTGGCCGACGGTTCGGAGCTGGCCGCGGGCGCCGCCGGCTTGGGAGCAGGCTCTTCCGCCGGTTTGGAAGCGGCCGGTTCGGCGGGCTTCGCGGCGGCCGGGGCAGCCGGCGTCACGGCCGGGACCGGATCGGGCCTCAGCGCTGGAGCTTCGCTGCCGCGGGGCTCGACCTTGGCGCTATCGGGCTTGGCCTCATCGGACTTCGGCTCGGACTTGGAGTCCGGCTTGGATTCCAGCTTGGGCTCGATCTTCTTCTCTTCAGCGACCGGCGCAGCGGCGTCGGCCTTCGGCGCTTCCTCGGTGCCGGGCTTGGCGCGCCGCTTGCCCTTGCGTCCTTCGGGCGCAGCCTGCCCCTCGGGCTTCATGCCCTCCTCGGCGGGACGTGCGGCCCGCTTCTGGCGCGCACCTTCCGCGGCGGGAGCGGCCTCGCCATCCGGCTTGGCGGCCTCATGGGCGCGCGGGCGGCGGCCCTGATGATCGGGATTGGAGCTGGCGTCCTTGTCCTTGGCGGCGTCCTTCTTGTCCTTGCCGTCCTTGGCCTGATAGCGCGTATCGGCGGCGCCGTTCGAGACCAGATAGGAGGCGAGCACGCCCGCCATGTCCGAGCTCGTGGTGTAGTGCTGCCGCAGGAAGCCCGGCAGCGAGCCCGGCGCGACGGACTTCAGAAGTCCGCGCGGGCTCTTGTGACACGCGTTGCAGGTCTGCGAGAAAATCTGGGACGGAGTCTTGCCGGCCTCGAGGTTGGTCACCTGCGCAAAAACGGCATCGACCGCGCCGAAGCCGGTCAGAAGCAACACCGTCGCGAGGCTGAGCGCTCGGCTCGACATTCCCATCATCTCCATTGAATTCCGAGAGTGCAGCCGGCGCCGGGCGCGGCGGCGGGTCACCTTTTATCCGATTGAGCCACGAATGGAAGCAGGCACCCCACGCAAGGATGTGATTAAGCCGTTTGAGAATATCGGCTGTGAACTCAGCGCATTAGGGCAACCGATACCGAAGGCGCGGCGGAGGGTACCGTGCAGACCTCCGACGTGTTGCTGGTGACGCGCGACCACATGCCGCGTGAAGAGACCCGGCAAGCCCGCCAAGGCTTGAGCAAGCCCACGGGGTCATTGCTGGTGAATGAATTCTAGTGCCGGAGGGTCGAAATATGGCAGGAGCGGATACCGGCAGTTAACGCCAGTTGCGCGCGCATTTCGACGAGAATTTCGGGGGCGACAGGCTGGCGACGGATTTCGGGCCGTTCCGCGTGCTCCATGGCTGCAATCAGCCCCGAGAGCCAAAGCCGGCTTTCGGCTTCGCTCCGCCAAATCTGGTGCCGCCGTTCTGGCCGCATGGCCTGCCTCGCTCCTGTTGACGGATCGCGGGAGACAATTCCCTTCTCCGCCTGCCTGTTCCGTCCATACCCCCGAAAGAATCCGGGGAGATGTGATCCAATTCACATAAGTGTGGTCGGGCCTGGCTTAGACCGTCGCCATGAGCAAAGAGACCCAAACCTCATTCGACGTGCAGGACGACCTCCGCACCGATTTTGCCCTGATCGTTACCGGCGTCGGGGCGGCCGTAGCGGCGCTGGTCTACCTCCTGCTGATCTGAAGGCGAGCCGAGAGCCGCCAGCGTGCGTCATTCCGCGCGCCTCAGGATTCGTCTGTGAGCCGATCCCTGAGGTTCACGCGATTCGGACATTTCGGTAGAGCTTCATCGCCGGAACTGCGACGCCCAAGTTCCCACCAAAATCTCAGCGTTCTCAATTGCTTTTGAATGTCGTCGTCATCGAGCGCGGCCTTCTTTGGGAATTCCGGCGTCAAGGCGTTGACAGCACATGATCAGAGGATTCACACCGCACATTGTGTGAATCGGGCATAAGGCACGGGAGCGCTTTCTCCGAGGCAGAGAGAAGCGCTTTATCCCCGGCCCGCGCTCCCAACAACAAGCATGAACTATGGCTCTGACTGACTCCAACGTCCTCAAGCTCGCGCCCGAGCCCGGCACGCCCGCCTACCGGAGCGCGCCGCATAATATCGAAGCGGAACAGAGCCTTCTGGGCGCGATCCTGGTCAACAATGATGCGTTCTACCGTGTCTCCGACTTCCTCGAGCCGAAGCATTATTTCGAGCCGCTGCATCAGACCATCTACGAGACCGCTGCCAGCCTGATCCGGATGGGCAAGATCGCCACGCCCGTGACGCTGAAGACGTTCCTGCCCGCCGACACCGACGTCGGCGGTATGACCATCGGGCAGTATCTTGCGCGCCTCGCGGCCGAAGCGACCACCATCATCAACGCCCAGGACTACGGCCGCACCATCTACGACCTGGCGCTGCGCCGCGACCTGATCGGCATCGGCGAGGACATGGTCAATGTCGCCTATGACGCGCCGGTCGACTTCGCGCCGCGGGCGCAGATCGAGGATGCCGAGCGCCGCCTCTACGAACTCGCCGAGTCCGGCCGCTATGACGGCGGCTTCCAGAAATTCTCCCAGGCACTGGCGGTCGCGGTCGATCTCGCCGCAAAGGCGTTCCAGCGCGACGGCAAGCTGTCGGGCATCTCGACCGGCATGCGCGACCTCGACACCAAGATGGGCGGCCTGCAGCACTCCGACCTCATCATCGTCGCGGGCCGTCCCGGCATGGGCAAGACGTCGCTGGCGACGAACATCGCCTACAACGTCGCGCAAGCCTATGTTCCCGAGATTCAGGCGGATGGCACCACGAAGGCGGCCAATGGCGGCGTGATCGGCTTCTTCTCCTGCGAAATGTCGGCCGACCAGCTCGCAACCCGTATCGTGGCGGAGCGCACCGGCATTCCCTCCTCCCACATCCGACGCGGCGGCATCTCTGAAGCCGATTTTGAAAAGATCCGGGAGGTCTCGATCGAGCTGCAATCGCTGCCGTTCTATGTCGACGCGACCGGCGGCCTGTCGATCGCGCAGCTGATGGCGCGCGCGCGCCGCTTGAAGCGTCAGAAGGGCCTCGACCTGCTGGTGATTGACTACATCCAGCTGCTGTCGGGTTCGGGCAAGCGGAGCGACAATCGCGTGCAGGAAATCACCGAGATCACGACCAGCCTGAAGGCGCTGGCGAAGGAACTCAACGTTCCCGTGATCGCGCTGTCGCAGCTGTCACGACAGGTCGAGTCCCGCGACGACAAGCGGCCGCAGCTCTCCGACCTCCGTGAATCCGGCTCGATCGAGCAGGACGCCGACGTCGTGCTGTTCGTGTATCGCGAGGAATATTACCTCGCCATGAAGGAGCCGCGCCCCGGCACGCCTGAACACGAGAAGTGGCAGCTCGACATGAGCCTTGCGCACGGAAAGGCCGAGGTCATCATCGGCAAGCAGCGTCACGGCCCGACCGGCACCGTCGACCTGGCCTTCGAAGCCTCGGTCACGCGGTTCGGCGACCTCGCCCCCGACAGTCAGCTCCCGGCTCGCAGCGGCAACGACTACTGAGTTCCTTGAATAGGACCTGCCTCTTGCGTAAAACGACGCCATGACACTGGCGTCCGACCCGAAAACCATCTCGCAATCCGGCCTTCTCTCCGCGGAGGCCAATCAGGCTGCCGCGCTCGCTGCCTATGGCGGCGTGCTAACCGTCGATCTCGACGCCATCATCGCCAACTGGCGCAAGCTCGAAAAGACCGCGGTGCCGGCCGAATGCTCGGCGGTGATCAAGGCCGACGCCTATGGCTGCGGCGCAGCCGAGGTCGCGCGTGCGCTGAGCAAGGCCGGCTGCAAGACCTTTTTCGTCGCCACCGTCGAGGAAGCGCGCAAGGTGCGCGCCGCCGTCCCGGAGCCCACGATCTACGTGCTCGGCGGCTATTTCCAGAACACCGGCGAGCACTACGCCAAGATCAATTGCCGCCCCGTGATCGGCGACCTCAACGAGCTCGCCGAATGGGACGTGTTCTGCCGGCGCACCGGCTGGACCGGCGGTGCGGCGATCCACATCGACACCGGCATGAACCGGCTCGGCCTGACATTGTCGGAAGCGCAGGCCATCATCCCGCGGATCAATGCCGGAGATCACGGCATCACGCTGGTGATGAGCCATCTGGTCTCGGCCGAGCAGCTCAACAGCCCGGTGAACGCCAAGCAGCTCGCTGCCTTCCGCGGCATCGCCAGCGAATTCTCCGGCGTGCCTGCGGCGCTCGCCAACTCCTCCGGCATCTTTCTCGGCGCGCCCTTCCAGTTCGACATGGTGCGGCCGGGCGCCGCCCTCTACGGCGTCAACCCGACGCCGGAGGCCGACAATCCGATGCAGCCGGTGGTCGATCTCAAGGCGCGCATCGTGCAGATCCGCACCATCGAGCGCGGCGAGAGCGTCGGCTATGGCGGCACCTGGACCGCGCGACGGCCGACGAAACTGGCGATCATCGCGGTCGGCTATGCCGACGGCTATTTCCGCGCCGCCAGCTCCAATGACGGCACCCGCGGTGCGGAAGTCATCATCGCCGGCAAACGTTGCCCGGTCGCCGGCCGCGTCTCGATGGACCTCATCGCGATCGACATCACCGATCTGCCGACGAACGCGGCGCGGCGCGGCCATATGGTGACGCTGCTCGGCGACGGCATTACCGTCGACGAGCTCGCGCATCATTTCGGCACCATCGGCTATGAGGTGTTGACCAGCCTCGGCCACCGCTACGCCCGCCTCTACAAGGGCGGCAATGTCGAGGAGCCGCTGGTAAAGCCGACCCCGGCGAGCACAGCGGAGCAACCGCCCTCCCCGCCACCGATCGAGCAACCCGCGGCACCGCCGCCGCTACCTGGCTAGCGATACTCTCGTGCGCGCTGCGGCGTTGTGCGCTGAGCCGGGGTCCATCTCTCAAAATCCGAGCACGCTGCCCTTCTGCGCCCCGGCTCGCGCTGCGCGCGTCCGGGAGACGAAGGGATCGCTTACTTCTTCTTCCTGTTGTCCAGAGCGGACTTGCAGGTCGCGCTGAGCTGGTCGCGCTTGTCGGTGAGGCAAGCGACGACGCGGCCGCCACCGGGCGCGATGCCGGCGCAGAATTTGTCATAGTCTGCCTTGCACGCACCGCGCGGGTCGGACGATTGTGCCGACGCAGCCCCAGAGAACGCGAGGGCGACGACGATGGCGGCAAAGTTCAACTTGGACATTGTATCTCCGGATACGGAAGGCAGGAGCGGGTAGCTCTACATGAAGATCGCGACATTCAACATCAACAACGTCAACCGCCGCCTGCCCAATCTGTTGGCATGGCTGCGCGCGGCAAAGCCCGATGTCGTCGCGCTTCAGGAATTGAAGGCAAGTGATGGCGATTTTCCGGCGGCCGCGATCGAAAAGGCCGGCTATGGCGCAGTGTGGCGCGGACAAAAGACATGGAACGGTGTCGCCATCCTCGCCCGCGGTGCAGAGCCCATTCTCACCCGCGACCGCTTGCCTGGTAAGCCCAGCGATCTCGAAGCCCGCTATATCGAGGCCGCCGTGCGCGGAATTATCGTCACCAGCATCTACCTCCCGAACGGCAATCCGCAGCCGGGACCGAAGTTCGACTACAAGCTGGACTGGTTCGCCCGCCTCAGGCGGCACGCCAGGAGCTTCGTCAAGCAGGATTTGCCCGTGGTGCTCGCCGGCGACTACAACGTCGCGCCAACCGAGATCGACATCTATCCGACGCGCTCATGGGACAAGGACGCGTTGATCCAGCCGAAGAGCCGCGCGGCCTATGCCTCACTCGTCTCGCAGGGCTGGTGCGATGCGATCCGCGAACTGCATCCTGAAAAGCGCATCTACACGTTCTGGGACTACAAACGGAACCGCTGGCCGCGCGACTCGGGGCTGCGGCTCGATCATCTCCTGCTGAGCCCAGCGCTGGTCTCACGGCTGACGAAGGCGGGGGTGGACAAGAAGGTGCGCGGCGAGGATGGGGCGAGCGACCACGCTCCGGCATGGGTGGTGTTGCGATAATGCTTGCAGCGGCTCGGCCGGCGCAAAAATCGCGAAAACAACCCCATGCACAGTAGCCGACGCCAGTCGTTTCAATGACTTAGAGCCTCCTGAATCTTGCGTCGATGCGCCACACATCCGGAGGTCGGGGCGCTTCAGGTCGCGCCTTCATCGGGAATATTGAGGAGGACACCGCAGGCCTTGCAATGCACGGCGTCGGCGTCGTGCCTCTGCAGCCCGCAATCCGGACATGGAAATCGCACTTTGTTGGGACTGAGAAGCGCGCGGGCGAGATTGAAGAACAGGGTGACGCCGAAAATCATGATCACGACGGTAATGAGACGGCCAAGCGTTCCCGGCAGCGTGATGTCGCCGAAGCCGGTCGTCGTCAGCGCCGTAACCGTGAAATACAGCGCATCGGCGTAGTTGTGGATATGTTCGTTACGAAACTTCTGGGTCTCGTAAACGATACCGGTCATGACGAATATGAAGACGGCGAGGTTCGTGACAGCGAAGATGACCTCTTCGTTGCGACGAAAAAACGGAGAATCGATCCGGAGCCTCGCCAGCATCTGATAGTCGCGAAGCAGCCCCAACGTTCGCAGGATCCGGAGGAAGCCGCCAGCCTCACCGGCAAGCGGTGCCAGGAAGGATACGATCGCGACCATGTCAGCCCAGGTCGCCAGCTGACGGAATTTCCGGAATGGATGGCGGCCGGCGAGCAGTCGTGCCGAAAAGTCGGCAAGCAACAGCACGCCGAAGAGCACGTCGAGCGTCTCGATGACATCGCTGGGATGCAGGAACGAGGTGGCGATGATGAACAGCACCGTCACGATATCGAAGGCGAGCAGCGCATAGCGGAAACGCACGCCATTCGGCGTAGCGCCCTCATACAGCCGCCGGACGTCGCTTCTGAGAGACAGCAGGGTCACGGCCTCATGATCGCGATTTGCCCAGACAATTGCAACCAGATCCGGTCGAGACAGGCGCGCTCGATGTCGCGGTGAAAGGTCATGGCCGACCAAGCCGAACAATGATGTCGCCCGGCAGCAACGCCTTCTCTTCAGCCGGCCCTCCCCGCCAAAGGCATTCGCCCACCAGCAGCTTCGGCATGGGCAGCGGCCGGTCGGCAAAGTTCGCGACAATCTGCAACGTGTTGCCCTTCCCTGTCGTCCAGCGCACGTCTATCCCGCCCTGATGCGAGTGATCGCCGAGCAGTTCGCGGTGCGCCGACATGAAACCTTGTTCGATCAGCGGCACGATCTTCTCGCGCCGGATCGTCAGCAGCCGCGACGTCAACGCTCGAAACTGCGCGCAGCGGGGAGACCGATCGATGTCGTTCCAGTCAAGCTTCGAGGCATGAAAAGTCCTCTCGTCGCACGGATCCGGAATTCTGGCGCGCATCTCAGGCGTCGAGAATGACTTGAAGTGCGAGAACTCCTTGCGCCGTCCTTCCCGCGTCAGCTCGGCGGCTTCTTCCTTCCAGTCTGCGAAGAACAGGAACGGCGTTTCGACCGCCGCTTCCTCCCCCATGAACAGCATCGGAATGTGCGGATTGAGCAGGACCAGCGCCATGGCCTGGCCAAGCTTGTCCGGGCTGACCAGTTTGGACAGTCGTTCACCCAGGGCCCGGTTACCGATCTGGTCGTGATTCTGCGCGAAGAAGATCGTCGCTTCCGGCGGCAGATGGGCGCTCGGCTCGCCGCGAGGTTCGTCATGAAGCGCGAAGACCTCGCCTTGGTAGGCAAAGCCTTCGGTAAGCGATCGCGCAAGATGTTCAAGCGGCTTGTCCGCAAACGCGCGGTAATATCCCTCGTCTTCTCCCGTCAGCAGGACATGAAGCGCATTGTGGAAGTCGTCACCCCACTGAGCGTCGTAATGTCTGGGGCAGCGTCCCTCCGCGCGATCCAGCAAATGCGCCTGGTTGGCCTCGTTCTCCAGCATCAGATGCACGCGCCTGCCCGGCAATTCATGGCGGATGGTCTCGGCAAGCTCGGTGAGAAAGTGCCGATCGGAATCGTCCTTCAGCGCGTGCACCGCATCGAAGCGCAGCCCGTCGAAGCCGTAATCACGCAGCCACATCAGCGCGTTCCCGATCAGGAATTCGCGTACCAGGGCGCCGTCGCGTCCCTCCAGGTTGACGGCAGGCCCCCAGCCGGTGGTGTGACGCCGGGTGAAGAAATTTTCCGCGTAGCTGTGCAGATAATTCAACTGCGGCCCAAAATGGTTATGGACCACGTCGAGATAGACCATGATATCCAGCGCGTGAGCCGCCCGCAAAAGCCGCTTGAGATCCTGCGGCCTGCCGTAGCGCGCATTGGGCGCATTCAGCAGCACGCCGTCATAGCCCCAATTGTACTGGCCGGGGACATCGTTGATCGGCATCAGCTCGATCGCGGTGATGCCGAGATCGCGCAGATAGGGCAACCGTTTCTCGACGCCGGCATAGGTCCCCTCCTCGCTGAAGGTGCCGACGTGCAGCTCATAGATCACGGCTTCCGACCATGCACGACCCGGATAAACAACGGAATCACGCAGGGTCGCCGTATCGACCACTTCGCTTGGTGCGCCGACATCATCCGGCTGGAAGAAGGAGGCCGGGTCCGGGACGATCAGGTCCTCGTTGATCCTGAACTGATAGCGCGTGCCGGCATGCGCAGTCGGGCTAAGCAGCTGATACCAGCCATCGTCATCGCGCGACATCCGTTGCGCGGGTCGGCCGGCCTCCAGCAATTCCACCGAGCGGGCCGACGGGGCCCACAGGTTGAAGCTCACCCCATGATCGACGATGTGAGCACCGTGGCGCCGAGCCTGGCCGGCTAGTCCCAATCTTTGTATCAAGTTCGTCTGCCTTCGCCTGCAAGGTCCGAGGACGGCATGCCCCGGATGAAGTGCCATCGGCGAGCCGTCACGAGTATTTAAGGATGCCTGGGGACAGGAAAGCTGACGTTCGTATATTCGTTCCTCGCAACAGTCGTGCGCGCGTCCACATTTCTTCATGCATTCCGCCAAGTAAGCTCGGTTGGCCGACGCGGCTTAGCTGTGTACACTTTTGCACTCACCAACAAAAAAAGCTCAGTCGCAGGCAGAGCTTAGGAACTTTTGTTGCATCGCAGAATTCAGAGAAGCAGCGCTTCACTGAGGAAGCGCCCTTGGAATTCGAAGATGGTTGGCAAAGACCACGTTTGTCCCGGTTGGTGGGCATAGCGAATGCGGATCCTGTTCGCGACGCCTGAAGTATCAGACTTCATTCAAGTTGGCGGACTTGCCGCCGTTTCTGCGGCCCTGCCGCGCGCCTTGCGAGATTTTGCTGACGTACGCGTCATCATTCCAGGCTATCCGCCGGTCCTTCGCGGCTTGAGCGATCTCAAGACCGTGGGTCGATGCCCGCCATTCGCTGCCCTGCCGGCGTTCGACGTTGATCTCGGACACACTGCGGACGGTTTGGCATACTATGTCGTGCGCTGCCCGGAGCTATTCGAGCGCGACGGCACGCCCTATGCCGACGGCAGCGGCGCGGATTGGGGCGACAACAATGTGAGGTTCGCGACCTTCTCGTATGCGGCCGCGCAGCTTGCCAGGGGGTTGGTCGACAAGGATTGGTCGGCCGATCTGGTTCACGCCAACGATTGGCAATGCGCGCTGATCCCCGGCTATCTGGAATGGCACTACGCGCACATTCCGACCGTCTTCACGATCCATAATCTGGCCTACCAGGGTGTCTTCGACCGCAGCTCGCTCGCTCCGCTCGGGATTCCCGAGGCCAGCTTCAACATCGACGGCGTCGAATTCTACAACCGCCTGTCCTTCATCAAGGCGGGTCTGGTCTACGCTTCTCACCTGACGACAGTCAGCCAGACCTATGCGCGGGAGATCACGACCGCCGAATTCGGCTGCGGTCTCGAAGGTCTCCTGAGGCAGAGAGCTGACCGCAACCAATTGTCCGGCATCCTGAACGGCATCGACGAGAGCTGGGATCCGCGGACCTGCTCGTCGCTGCTCCAGCCGTTCGGGGCCGGCGACTGGGCCGAACGTTCCTTGAATGCCGACGATGTCAGGGATCAGTTCGGGCTGGCGGTCTCCCGTGGCCCCCTGTTCGCCCTCGTCGCGCGGCTGGTGCACCAGAAAGGCGTCGACCTCGTGATCGAAAGCGCGCAGGCCATCGTCGATGCCGGCGGCCAGATCGTCGTCACCGGCAAGGGTGAACCGCGGTTCGAGCAGGCCCTGCTGCAGGCACAGGCTCGCGCGCCCGGCTCGATCGCCGTCAAGATCGGCTTCGACGACGCCGAGGCGCGGAAGATCTTTGCCGGCAGCGACTACACTTTGATGCCGTCACGCTTCGAGCCATGCGGGCTGAGCCAGATGTATGCCCAGCGCTTCGGCTCCCTGCCGATCGGCCATCGCACCGGCGGCCTCGCGGAGACCATCGTCGACGGCGAGACCGGCTTCCTGTTCGACCATGTATCGGCGCCGGGCTTCCTCGGGAGCCTCTGCCGCGCCTTCTCGACCTTCGGCATGAAGGATCGCCTCGACCACATGCGCAGGTCCGCGATGGCTCAGGCCTTCAGCTGGAGCCAGTCGGCCAAATCCTACGCCGCGCTCTACAAATCATCGATCTAGCAGGCATCGGGGACGAACCATGAAGATCGCGCAAATCGCTCCACTGGTTGAAAGTTGCCCCCCGCGTCTTTATGGCGGCACCGAGCGTATCGTCTCCTACCTGACAGAAGAGCTGGTGCGTCAGGGGCACGACGTCACGCTGTTCGCGAGCGGAGATTCGATCACGTCAGCGGAGTTGGTGCCGTGCTCGAAGATGGCCTTGCGTCTCGATCCTGACGTCAAGGACATGACGCCCCATCATATCGTGATGCTCGATAAGGTGGCGCGGCGTGCGGACGAGTTCGACGTCCTTCATTTCCACATCGATCACCTGCACTATCCCTTGATGCGGCCCCACGCAGACCGGATTCTCACGACACTGCATGGGCGGCTCGATCTGCCGGATCTGCTGCCCTTCTACTCGGCCTTCCCCGAGTCTCCGCTGGTATCGATATCGAATGCGCAACGGCGTCCGATGCCGCCGGTCAACTGGCTCGGCACCGTGCTTCACGGCTTGCCCGAGAATATCCTGCCTTACCAGCACGCGCCTTCCGGCGACTATTTTGCGTTCCTTGGGCGGATTTCACCGGAAAAGGGGCCAGAGAAGGCAATCGAGATTGCGGCCAGGGCGGGCGTCCCACTCAAGATGGCGGCCAAGATCGATGCCGCCGATCAGCGCTATTGGGAAGAGGTCATCGCGCCCATGGTCGCGGCCCATCCGAACGTCGAGTTCATCGGCGAGATCAACGAATTCCAAAAGGCCGACTTCCTCGGCAACGCTCGTGCCCTGCTGTTTCCCATCTGCTGGCCGGAGCCGTTCGGCCTGGTCATGATCGAAGCCATGGCTTGCGGCACGCCCGTGATCGCTTTCGCCCATGGCTCGGTGTCCGAGGTCATCGACCACGGGGTCAGTGGATTTGTCGTGAATACCTTGGACGAGGCAATCGCTGCAGCGAAATCGGTCGGCACCCTGGAGCGCCAGGCAATCCGCAAGCGGTTCGAGCAACGCTTTACAGCCGAAAGGATGGCGCGGGATTATCTGGCGGCCTACCGCCGTTTACCTGCGCTCCGGCAAGCACCGCAGCTCGACGTTCTCGCGATCTCTGCCGGCGAAAACGCGATCCGGATGCCCATGCCTTCCGTCGGCCGCGAGATGAGTACCGTCAGCGCGGGCTGACGCCGCTGCGACCGCGGGAACGGAATCATGGGGCGACGGTTACGACCACTCACAGGAGTTGCCGCCGTGCGCCGCTCGACACCCAGACCCGTCCGCAACAAGCTCGATCTGACCGACCGTGTACAGATGCGCCTCGTGAGAAAACGTTTGAGCCTGTCTGACGCCGAGTTGACCGCCATCGTCGGGCGGATCGGCAATTCGATCTCTGCGATCAGTAAGGAAGTCGCCAAACAGCGCGCCAACACGCCGCCAAAGCCGGCCGATGTGCCGCCGGCGGCCGTGATCGCCGCGACCGGGGCCGCCGAGCAGGCCTCACCGGAAATACCTTTAACAACGCCGACATCCTGACCGGAATGTCATTGGGGGCAAACATGGACCAAAAAACGCATCCGGACGACGCCCTGACGCGGGCGGCGTCGAGCCTACGCCGATCCCGGATCACGGAGGGAAAGCCGTTTCCGCTCGGCGCAACCTGGGATGGCCTCGGCGTCAATTTCGCGCTGTTCTCGGCCCACGCCACCAAGGTCGAGCTGTGCCTGTTCGATGATGATGGTAAAACCGAACTCGAGCGGATCGAGCTTCCGGAATATACCGACGAAGTCTGGCACGGCTATTTGCCGTCCGCCCGCCCCGGCACCGTCTACGGCTACCGCGTCCATGGACCCTATGAGCCGGACGCCGGGCACCGCTTCAATCCCAACAAGCTCCTGCTCGATCCCTATGCCAAGCAGCTGGTCGGACGGCTGCGCTGGGGACCCGAACTGTTCGGCTACAAGCTCGATCACGCCGACAAGGACCTGTCCTTTGACGAGCGCGACAGCGCCCGGCTCATGCAGAAGTGCCGCGTGATCGACCCCGCCTTCACCTGGGGCGCGTCGCGCAAGCCCGAGGTGCCGTGGGAGCGCACGATCGTCTACGAGATGCACGTCAAGGGTTTCACCCAGGCCCATCCGCTGGTGCCTGAAGCCGACCGCGGCACGTTCGCGGGGCTCGCGCATTCGGAAGTCCCCGCCTATCTGCGTTCGCTCGGCATCACCAGCGCAGAGCTGCTTCCGATCCATGCCTTCGTCGACGACAGCTACCTGGTCGACAAGGGCCTGCGCAATTACTGGGGCTACAACTCCATCGCGTTCTTTGCGCCGGAGCCGCGTTACCTGAAGACGCCGGTCGCGAACGAATTCAAGGAAATGGTCAACCAGTTCCACGCCCACGGCGTCGAAATCATCCTGGACGTCGTCTACAACCACACCGCGGAAGGCAATGAGCTCGGCCCGACCCTGTCGTTCAAGGGGATCGACAACGCAAGCTATTACCGCTTGCTCCCGGACCAGAAGCGCTACTACATCAACGACACCGGCACCGGTAATACGGTGAACCTGTCGCATCCGCGGGTGCTGCAGCTGGTCGCGGATTCCTTGCGTTACTGGGCAACGGAGATGCGGGTCGACGGCTTCCGTTTCGATCTCGCCACCATCCTCGCGCGCGAACCCTACGGCTTCGACGAGGGCGGCGGCTTCCTCGATGCCTGTCGTCAGGATCCGGTGCTGTCCAGCGTCAAGCTGATCGCCGAGCCCTGGGACATCGGCCCCGGCGGCTACCAGGTCGGGCAGTTTCCGCCCGGCTGGGCCGAGTGGAACGACAAGTTCAGGGACACCGTGCGGGCCTTCTGGAAGGGCGATGAAGGCGCGCTTGCAGACTTCGCCAAGCGGGTCTCAGGGTCCGGCGATCTCTTCAACAAGCGCGGACGGCGGCCGTGGGCCAGCGTCAACTTCGTCACGGCGCATGACGGCTTCAACCTCAACGATCTCGTCTCGTACAACGACAAGCACAACGAGGCAAACGGAGAGGACAATCGCGACGGTCACAGCAACAACCATTCCTGGAATTGCGGGGCGGAAGGACCGACGGACGACCCTGAAATCATCGCGCTGCGCGAACGCCAGAAGCGGAACCTGCTCGCGACGATGCTGCTGTCTCACGGCACGCCCATGCTGCTTGCCGGCGACGAGTTCGGCCACACGCAGAACGGCAACAACAACGCCTATGCCCAGGACAACGAAACCTCCTGGCTCAACTGGATGGGAATCACGGCAAACGGCCGCAGCCTTCGTGAATTCGCGCGCAAGCTGATTGCGACGCGCAAGGCCTTTCCGATCCTCTATCGCAGCCGTTTTCTGGTCGGGTCCCACAACGAGGATCTCGACGTCAAGGACGTGACCTGGCTGTCGCCCTCCGGAGAAGAGATGAGCACCGAGCAATGGGAGGACGGCAAGGCCAAGTGCTTCGGCATGCTGCTCGATGGCCGCGCCCAGGAGACCGGCATCAAGCGCCGCGGATCGGACGCGACGATGCTCCTGGTCTACAACGCCCACTACGACGTCGTGAACTTCACCTTGCCGCCCGTCACCGACGGAAGCCGTTGGCTGGGATTGATCGACACCAACCAGCCGGATGCGCAAATGCCCGCGTTCGAGTTCGGTCATGATTATGGGGTGACCGGACGATCGCTCGTTGTCTTCGGCCTCGCCACCGAGAACGCAGCCACGCAACGCCTGCGCCAAGGTCTGGGGGCGCTGCTCGATATCGTCGAGACGCCGCTGCCCCGCTAGCCTTCGGCGGTCTCCGTCGGAGCCATAGCAGAGCCCGGCCGGCCTCCCGGTCCGCGGCCGAGAGTTTGCCTCGACCCGGCCGCAGGGCCGGATCGACGGCGAATGCGCGGGCCGCGGCCGCAACAGGTGTGACCAGCTTAGTGCCTTGCACCTCCGTGAGCCGTGGCGCTGCACCCTTGCGACCGATCATAGCCCCTTGACCGTCTCGCCCTGGTTAGCATACTGGTCTGACCAAGATCAGACCAACGAGATCGGGATGGAACTCAAGCGAACCGCCGACGGCGAAACCGGGTTCGAGAAGGTATTTGCCTTCCTGCGCGAGCGGCTGCTTGCGGGCTCGCTCAAGCCGGGCGACCGCCTCATCTCGGAGCGCGAGCTGGCCACGCTCCTCGGCGTCAGCCGGCCGATCGTCCGCGAGGCGCTGCGCGCCCTCACCGTGCTCGGCATCGTCGAGATCCGCGACCGCATCGGCACCGTGGTAACGCGGCCGGACGTCTCCGTGCTGAATGACTTCTTCACCTTCGCGCTCGCCCAGCAGGCGGACATGCTCGACGACGTCATGCAGGCGCGTGTCGCGATCGAATGCCAGGCCATCCGTCTCGCCTGCGAGCGCGCCAACATTGCCGATTTCGAACGCCTGCAGCGCGCGCTCGCGAAAATCGGCGAGACGATCGACGAGGCGGATGCCGGCGGCATGGCCGATTTCGAATTCCATCGCGCCATCGTCGTCGCCTCGCATTCGGAGACGCTGACCGTGCTGCACGGTTCCCTGGCCGGCCTCCTGACCCATTCGCATCGCAGCCGCCGCAAGCTGATCCAGGCCTTCCCGTCGATGAAGACGTACCTGATCGACGACCACCGCCGCATCTTCGACGCCGTGATCGCGCGCGACCCCGAGCGCGCCGACGCGACGCTGCGCAAGCACTTTGCCATCGGCGACGAATACCGCAGGCGCGCCATCGTCGGCGACATCGACAGGACCATCGCCTCGGGCTGATGGCAGGCCGGCCAAGGGACCAGGACTTCAATCAATCAAGAAACGGACTGACGACATGGGACGGAATGACAAGGGCAGCGTCGGCTTCATCGGCATCGGAACGATGGGCCGCGAGATGGTGCGCAACCTGCTGGTGGCCGGCCACGCCGTCCGCGTCTTCGACCTCAACGAGGCCGCATTGGCCGACAGCGTCAAGGAAGGCGCAGTTCGCGGCCGAAGCGCGGCCGATGCTGCGCAAGGCGCCGACATCGTCATCACCATGCTACCCGACACACCCCATGTCGAAGCGACCATCTACGGCGAGCAAGGCCTGCTGAAGTCGCCGCCGCCGGGCAAGCTGATCGTCGACATGAGCACGATCTCGCCGGTCGCGGTCCGCAAGATCCACGCCGACCTGCAAAAGGTCGGTGTCAGCTTCATCGACGCGCCGGTTTCGGGCGGTCCAGTGGGCGCCAAGAACGCCGCGCTTTCGATCATGGCCGGCGGCGATGTGGACGCTTTCGCCAGGGCCGAGCCGTTCTTCCGCGCGATGGGCACGACCATCACGCATGTTGGCGCGTCCGGCGCCGGACAGACGGTCAAGCTCTGCAATCAGCTGATCTGCGGCATCAACATTCAGGCGATCTGCGAGGCGCTGGCGCTCGGCCGTGCTTCGGGCCTCGACCTCAACCTGCTGCGCCGGGTGTTGCTCGGAGGCTCCGCCGCCTCCTGGATGCTCGACAAGCTCGGGCCCGCGATGATCGCAGGCGACGTCTCTGCCGGCTTCCGGATCGATCTGCAGCTCAAGGACCTCCGCCTCGTGCAGGAGCACGCGCAGGCGCTGAGCGTGCCCCTGCCCGGCACCGCGCTCGTGACCAGCCAATATGTCGACGCTCGCGCTCATGGCGAAGGCAGCAACGGCAACCAGGCGCTTTTCCGCGTTTACGACCGCATGACCAACCAGACCACGGGTTGAACCTCCGGCAATGAGCATCCAACTCGACTTTCCCGCAGTCCTGGAACGCTGGCCAAGCTTTTTGGCCGGCGCCGTACTGACGCTCGAGTTGGCATTCTTCGCGACCGTGCTGGGCGCCCTGATCGGCACGCTCGCAGCCGTCGGCCGCGGCTCGCGGAGCGCAGCGATTGCAGGCGCCTGCAAATTCTATGTCGAGGCGATCCGCAACACACCGTTGCTGGTGCAAATCTTCCTGGTCTATTTCGGCCTCGCCAGCCTGGGGCTGAAACTCTCCGCTTTCACCGTGGCGGTGGCCGCGCTGACGATCAATGTCGGTGCGTACACCGCCGAGATCATGCGCGCCGGCTTCGAGGCCATCCCTCGCGGGCAGATCGAGGCCGCCGAAGGCCTGGCGCTGTCGCGGTTGCAGATCTACTGGCATATCATCCTGCTGCCCGCGATCGAGAAGGTCTATCCGGCACTCACCAGCCAGTTCGTGCTGCTGATGCTGGCCTCCTCGGTCTGCTCGCAGATCTCGGCGGAAGAGCTCACCGCCGTCGCCAACTACATCCAGTCGGACACCTATCGCGCCTTCGAGACCTACATCATCGTCGCCGTGCTCTACATCATCCTGTCGCTGGTGATGCGCGCGGGCTTCTGGGGCCTCGGCCTTGTGCTGTTCCCGCGCCGTCGCCGGCTCGGCACGCCGCTGTGAGATGACCATGGGCGGACATCTCAACATCAACCATCTGATGTTCCTCGGCCAGGGCGCGCTTTGGACGATCGGCCTGTCGGTGATCGCGCTGATCGGCGGCGGCATCGTCGGCTTCGTGATCGCGCTGGCGCGGATTTCGCCGCTCAAATCGGTGCGGATCGCCAGCGCCGTCTATGTCCAGCTCATCCAGGGCACGCCGCTGCTCGTCATCCTGTTTCTCGGCTATTTCGGCTTCGCCGCCATCGGCCTGAAGGTCTCGCCGCTTGCGGCCGCCGGCGCCTCGCTGACGCTCTATGTCGCCGCCTATCTCGGCGAGATCTGGCGCGGCTGCATCGAGTCGGTGCCGAAGCCGCAATGGGAGGCCGCCGAGGGCCTGGCGCTGAGCCGGACCCAGCGCATGATGAAGGTGATCCTGCCGCAGGCGATCCGCATCGCCACGCCGCCGACCGTCGGCTTCATGGTGCAGATCATCAAGAACACCTCGCTCGCATCCGTCGTCGGCTTCGTGGAGCTCATGCGCTCGGGCCAAATCGTCAACAACTCGCTGTTCGAGCCGTTCGCCATCTACGCGATCATCGCCGTCACCTATTTCGCCATGTGCTATCCCCTCTCCCTGTTCAGCCAGAAGCTGGAGAAGCGGATGGGGCGTGGCAGGTCCAACCTTGCGCCAGCCTGACATGCAGCAGAACCCATCATCCGAACCGATCGTGTCGCTCCGCGACGTGCAGAAGAGCTTTGGCCCGCTCCGGGTGCTCGACGGCGTCTCCTTTGCCGTCCAGCGCGGCGAAGTGCTCGCGCTGATCGGCCGCTCCGGCTCCGGCAAGAGCACGGCGCTGCGTTGCATCGACCGCTTCGAGAAGGTCGACGGCGGCGAGATCGTCGTCTGCGGCCACCGGGTCGACCGCCCCGACGTCGATCTGCGCGCGCTGCGCCAGGACGTCGGCATCGTCTTCCAGAGCTACAACCTGTTTCCCCATCTCACGATCGAGCAGAACATCACGCTCGCGCCTTGCGCGGTGAAGGGCATGGCGACGGCCCAGGCCCGGGATCTCGCCCGGAAGGTGCTGGCGCAGGTCGGGCTCGAGGAGAAGCTGCACGCCTATCCGGAGCAGCTCTCGGGCGGCCAGCAGCAGCGTGCCGCAATCGCCCGGTCGCTCGCCATGCAGCCCAAGGTGATGCTGTTCGACGAAATCACCTCCGCGCTCGATCCCGAGCTCACCAGCGAGGTGCTGAAGGTGATCGAGCAGCTCGCGGCCGACGGCATGACCATGGTGATGGTCACCCACGAGATGGGATTCGCCAAGGGCATCGCCGACCGGATCGTGTTCATGCATCGAGGCAAGGTTCACGAGACCGGACCTGCCTCGATCCTGACGTCGCCGACCACGCCCGAACTCACGCAATTCGTGGGGACGGGAAACCTAAAATCATAACAAGCAGAGGAGAACCAGGGATGACCAGGAAGATAATGCTGGGAGCTGCCGCCGCATTGTGCGGTTTCATCATGATGGCCGCGACACCGGCATCGGCCGACCTGCTCGACGACATCATGAAAGCAAAGAAGATCCGCATCTCGACGGACCTTGCCATTCCGCCATCGGGCATGATGGATTCCACCATGAAGCCGACCGGCTCCGACGTCGAGGTGGCGCAGCTGCTCGCCAAGGACTGGGGGCTCGAGCTCGAATTCATCCAGACCACCGGCGCAACCCGCATTCCCAACGTCCTGACCGGCAAGGCGGATATCATCATCTCGACCCTTTCGGTGACACCGGACCGCGCCAAGGTGATCGACTTCACCAAGCGCTACGCGACGCTGCAATCCGATGTCGGTTGCCTGAAATCCTCGACCGTCAAGGACTGGCCCGACCTGAAGGACAAATCGATCGGCGTCTCGCGTGGCACCACGCAGGACACCACCCTGTCCAACATGAAGGACAAGGACCTCAAGATCGCACGCTACGACGACGACGCCACCATGGTGACGGCAGCGGTCTCGGGCCAGGTCGATTGCGTCGGCTCGTCCGCGACGATCATCAACCAGATCGGCGTAAAGAATCCTTCGCGCGTGTTCGAATCCAGGATTCCGCTGGCAACCTTCGACCTCGCCATCGGCCTGAAGAAGGGTGAGCAGCCCCTGATGGACAAGCTCAACGCCTGGATCACCGAGAACGTCAAGAACGGCAAGCTCAACGCGATCTACAAGAAATTCCACGGCGTCGATCTTCCCGCGGATATGCGTAGCTGAAATCAGACGCCGTGACAGCCGCGTGCGGCTGTCACGGCCATTGCAAGGTCAAGAAGGACATCACATGCGTCTCGTCATCGGATCCGACCACGCCGGTTGGCCGCTCAAGCAGACCGTCATCGACCACATCCGCAAGCTCGGCCACGACGTCGTCGACGTCGGCTCCTATGACGACAAGCCGGTTGACTTTCCCGACATCGCCCGGGCGGTCGCCCAGAAGGTGACATCGGGCGAAGCGGCGCGCGGGATCATGGTCTGCGGCACCGGCGTCGGCGCCTCCATCGCTGCCAACAAGATGAAAGGCATCCGCGCCGCGGTCTGCCACGACGTCCATTCGGCGCATCAGAGCGTCGAGCATGACGATGTGAACGTCATGTGCATCGGCGCGCAGATCGTTGGCGCCTGGCTCGCCGTCGACCTCGTCACGTCCTACCTCTCCGCCGAATTCTCCACCGACGAGGATTTCCGCCGCCGCGTCGAAAAACTGCGCATCATGGACGAGCAAGGCTGACGTCGCGTCATGATCCTGGTGTTCGGGTCGATCAACATCGATCTGGTGGCGCAGGTCCCGGTCATTCCGGGCCCCGGCCGGACCGTGCTCGCACCCTCCTACCAGCGCCATTTCGGCGGCAAGGGCGCCAACCAGGCCGTCGCTGCCGCGCGAATAGCCGCACCCGGCGAGGTCCGCATGGCGGGCCGCGTCGGACGGGATGGATTTGGCGACAGTGCGATCGAGAATCTCATGGCCAATGGCGTCGACGCCGCGCTGGTCGTCAGGGCGGATGAGCCCACCGGCTGCGCCTTCATCACGGTCGATCCGGCCGGCGAGAATGCGATTACGGTGGCCAGCGGCGCCAATATGACGGCGAATGCGGGCGAGCTTCCTGCGACGCTCTTCGGCGCCGGCACGGTGCTTGTGCTTCAGATGGAGATACCCTTTGCGCAGGCGCTGGCAGCGGCACGCCGGACGCATTCCGCCTCCGGCACCGTCATCTGGAATCTCGCGCCTGTTCCCGAGGAGATGACGCGCGAGATGGTGACCGAGCTTCTCGCCGCCACCGACTTCTCCTCACCAACGAACACGAGGCGCGCGACGCTGCCGCTGCCATCGGCCTCGCTCGCTCCGATTACGAAGCCGCAGCAATAGAGCTCGCGAGGGCCGGCAACCTCACCTGCATCGTCACCGCCGGCGCCCAAGGCGCCTTGGCTGTCACAGCGGACGGAACCTGTCAGCGCGCGCCCGCGCCGCGTATCGTGCCCGTGGACACCACCGGCGCCGGCGACACCTTTGCCGGAGCATTTGCGGCGATGATCCACGAAGGGGTTCCGCTGCAAACAGCTCTTGGGGTCGGATGCGAAGCGGCAGCCCAAAAGTGCCTCACGCCGGGTGCGCAGGCCGGCATGCCGACGCGGGCGAAGATTTCGTCTCTCGCCTAGCGCCGTCCGCGGCTAAAGTGCTGCGATTCCGGAGCCCTCCCCCTTGGCCTTCCTCTTTGTCCTTGCCGTCGGCCTCGTTGCCGGCACCATCTCTGGCATCGTCGGCACCGGCTCGTCGATCATGCTGATGCCGGTGCTGGTCTACGCCTATGGGCCGAAGGAAGCGGTGCCGATCATGGCGGTGGCGTCCGTGATGGCGAACTTCTCGCGCATCCTGGCCTGGTGGCGGGAGGTCGACTGGCGGGCCTGCGCAGCCTATTCGGTCACGGGCATTCCAGCGGCCGTGCTCGGCGCACGGACGCTGCTGGCGCTGCCTTCAAACGCCGTCGATCTTACCATCGGCGTCTTCCTGATTGCGATGGTGCCGGTGCGGCACTGGCTGGCACGGCACGACATCAAGGCCAATCTCTGGCATCTGGCAATCGGCGGCGCCGTGATCGGCTATCTCACCGGCATCGTGGTCTCGACCGGCCCGCTCAGCGTGCCGCTGTTCCTGTTCTACGGCCTGTCCAAGGGAGCTTTCCTGGCGACCGAGGCCGCAAGCTCGCTCGGCCTCTACTTCGCCAAATCGGTGACCTTCGAGCGCTTCGGCGCGCTGACCGGCGATGTCTTCATGAAGGGCCTGATCGCGGGCTGCTCGCTGATGTCGGGCGCCTTCGTCGCAAAACGCTTCGTGCTGCATCTGAAGCCGGACATGTTCCGCCTGGTGATGGACGCGATCATGATCGCAGCCGGGCTCTCGATGCTGTGGAACGCGACGCAGCCGTAATCGGCTGCGCTCAGGCGGCGAATTCGGGAGCGATCGAGGGGCTGTCGGTGACGATGCGGCTCTCGGACTTGGGCCGCTTCGCGAGCCATTCGAGCATGGCGTCGAGAGGCTGCGGCCGCTGGTAGAGATAGCCCTGCCCGAACCTTACGCCCATCTCGCGCATGGCCGCCGCCTGTTCGGGCCGCTCGATGCCTTCGGCGATCAAAGTGAGGCCTAGCGTGCCGGCGAGCGATGCGATCACGCCCACGATCGCCTTGTCTTCTGCGCTGTCGGGAATTTCGCTGATGAAGGCTTTGTCGATCTTGACCTTGTCGAGCGGGAAGCGCCTGAGATGGGCGAGCGATGAGTAGCCGGTGCCGAAATCGTCGAGCGCGATGGTGGCACCCAGGCGGCGCAGGCGATGCAGCGTCGCGGTGGCGCTGGCGATGTTGTTGATCAGCGATCCCTCGGTGATCTCGAGCTCGAGCGAGCTGACCGCAACGTCGAAGCGCGCGCAGGTCGCGCGCAGCTCGGCGGCGAGCGAGTGGTCGGCAAGCTCGGACGGCGGCAGATTGATCGCGATCCGGATCTGCGGTCGGCCGGCGGCGGCCAGGCGCTGCAAGGCCCAGCAGGCCTCGGTCAGCACGTAGCGGGTCAGCCGCGCATTGTTGCCGCTGCGTTCGATCAGCGGCAGGAATTCGCCGGGACCGATCACGCCATGTTCGGGATGGCGCCAGCGGATCAGCGCCTCCAGACCGACGACGTCGTGGCTTTCGAAGTCGACCTGGCCCTGGTACCACACCTCGAACTGGCCCTCGGCAAAGCCCGTTGGAATGGCGAGCTCGAGATCCCTGCGGCGGCGATAGTCGCGCTGCAGCGCTTCGTCGAGCACGGCGACCGTGCCGGGCGCCTTGCTCTTGGCGTGATAGAGCGCGATGTCGGCCAGCGTCGGCAGATGCGACAGCTCCGGATCGTCGGCGCGGCGCACGGCAAGGCCGATGCTGGCGCGCGGCACGACCTGCTTGTCGTGGAGCCGGATCGGTTCGGAAATGGCGTCCAGCACCTGCTGGGCGAATGCATGCGCCGCCTTTTCGTGACCGACCTCGGGACGGATGACGACGAACTCGTCACCGCCGAGCCGGGCGACCCAGTCCTCCGCCTCGACCGCGCCGCGAAGGCGCTCGGCGATATGAACCAGGAAATTGTCGCCGGCTTCGTGGCCGAAGGTGTCGTTGATGCCCTTGAAGTCGTCGAGATCGATGAAGCAGAACGCGACCAGCGCATCCGACCTGCCTCCATCGCGACTCGCCACGGCCAGCCGCTCGGTCAGGGAGCGCCGGTTGGGCAGTCCCGTGAGCGGATCGTGCCCCGCCATGTGCCCGAGCCGGTCGAGCGCGCCCGATGTCGTGTGCTGCATGGCGTTGAAGGCGCGCGCGAGCTGGCCGAATTCGTTGGAGGATTTGACGTCCGCCGGATAGGCCCGGCCGTCTTGCTTGCTGCGCTGGATCGCCGACATCATGGCCGCCAGCGGCCTGCCGATGAAGATGTTGGCGGAGATCCGCATCGCGATCAGGGTCGCGAACGTCGCGAGCAGGCCGACGACCAGCAGGCGCACCATCCGGCTGCCCGCGCCCGCGTAAAGCCCCGCATAGGAATAGTCGATGACGATGCGACCGGCCTGAACCGCTATGTTGCCGTTGCTGTAATGGACCGGGCGCGAGATCTCTGCGATCGAATGGTCTGCGGAGCGCGCCACCACGCGGGCGATCGCGGCGCCCGTATCGTCATAGACGGTCGCTCCGGCGATGGTCTCGTCGTTCATGATCTCGTTGAGCACGCCCGTCACTTGGTCGTAGCGCATCTTCCAGAGCGGCTCGGCGATCAGCTCGGCCCGGCTCTCGGCGACGCGGGCCATGTGGTCATCGAGCTGACTGATCTGGGACCAGAAGCTCGAAGCCTCCATGCCGGTCGAGGCGAGCAATTGCACCAGCAGCAGCACGGGCACCGTAGCCCAGATCATGGCGCGAACGACCGGGCGCAAGCGCGGTGCGGCCGGCTCGTGGCGTTCAGGATCAGTCATCGCCTCATTCCTGCTCATCAGTCGGCAACGCCTTCAGGAACCGGCATGGACGAAACGAGCGCGTCAAGGGAGAAGTCATAGTGGCCGCAGCGACCCGCCTTCGCCCTGAAGCGGGCAAAGTCGATCCGGTCGAACGCGCGCGTCTTGATGAGGTCGCCGACCGAGCCGAGATTTTGGCGCGTGATCGCGGACGTCTTGACCTCGACCCGCGTCGACACAGCCGCGAAATCGCAGCCGTCGGCATAGTCGCGCAAGAGGACGATCGACCAGCCGCCGAGCAGGAAATGCCCGCCATCGGTCAGCAGCAGGCGGCCTGCCCTGATCTCGCGCAACGCCTCCTCCGACCAGTTGAGGCCAACGAGCTGGATGTCGCGGCCAGGCACGAGGCCGGCGGCAGTCGCCGCGCGCATCGCACCGAGTGCCATGGGATCGTTGCCGGCCCAGATACCGGCGGGTCGGATCTGCTTGCGCGAGGCCCAGCTTAGATAATTCGCGGTGACGGTCTCGGCTTCCGACTGCGTCCAGTTGGCGAACAGCAGCCGATCCACCACAACGTCGGGCGCGGCATCCACCGCGAGCTTGAGACCGGCGTTGCGCGCGATCGAGGCCGGCGTGATCTCGTCACCGCCGATGCCGAGAATGTGGATCTTGCCGTCCGGGCTCTGCCATTTCTCGTCACGCGCAGTTCGGATCAGGGCATTCGCCATCCGTTCGCCTGCGGTCTGAAGATCGGTCGTGATGTCGCCGAGCCAGGTCTTGAGCTTCTGCCTGGGCGGTCCAAGACGCACCGCGTCCTCGCCGATGAGCGTGTTCGAGAGCAGCAACGTCTTGACGCCGGCAGCCTCGGCCGCCTCCATGATCGGGACGGCTGCGGATTCCTCGTTCGACAGGATGAGGAAATCGGGCTTGTCGTGACGCGCCACCACGCCGAAGCCGAGCTCCTGCATGGTGCGATAGTTGCGCTCGCTGGTTAGCACCTCGACACGCGCGTCGAGCTTGCGGCCGGCGGCCTGCATGGTCTGCGCGACCATGTCCCAATAGACCTCGCCAATCTTACCGGGATTGACGAAGACGATCTCCAGACGCTTCGCAGCCGCCGCGACAGCACCGCCTGGCGGCATAAGAACGCCCCAGGCCATGCCCGCAACGAGCAATATCCGCCAAAGCCCCGTCATTCGTATCGCCATCCCCGCTTGGTTCCAATGCTGGACCCGCGTCTGCTAAAATTTGGCAAAGTTCCGCAAGGCGCGGCGGTAGAGCTAACAAAGGGTGTATCGGGCGCGCGGAGTTGCGGTATTCGAGGTGCGGCCGGGTTCGCTCCTCGACCGTCATTCCGTGCTATCAGCGCAAACCCGAAACCCGCGACTCGCTGTCCTCATGGCCAAGAACACGCTTTCCTTCGTTTGCCAGAACTGCGGCGCGGCCTACAACCGCTGGCAGGGCAAGTGCGAATCCTGCGGCGAGTGGAATACGCTCGCGGAAGAGGACACCAGCGGCAGCGTGCCGGTCTCGATTCGCTCCAAGCGCAAGGGACGGACGTTTGCGCTGGAGAGCCTGTCGGGCAAAACCCAGGATGCGCCTCGCCTGTCCTCAGGCATGACCGAGCTCGACCGCGTCACCGGTGGCGGCTTCGTCCGCGGCTCGGTGCTGCTGGTCGGCGGCGATCCCGGCATCGGCAAATCGACGCTGTTGACGCAAGCCACCAGCATGATGGCGCGCGCCGGCCACCGCATCGTCTACATCTCGGGCGAAGAGGCGGTCGCGCAGGTGCGGCTGCGGGCCGAACGGCTTGGGCTGTCGGATGCACCGGTCCAGCTCGCCGCCGAGACGTCGGTCGAGGACATCGTCTCGACGCTGTCCGAGGGCGCGGTGCCGCGGCTGATCGTGATCGATTCGATCCAGACGATGTGGACCGACACGGTGGAATCGGCCCCGGGCACGGTAACCCAGGTCCGCGCCTCGGCGCAGGCGCTAATCCGTTTCGCCAAGAAAACCGGCGCTGCCATCATACTGGTCGGCCATGTCACCAAGGACGGCCAGATCGCCGGTCCCCGCGTGGTCGAGCACATGGTCGACGCCGTACTGTCGTTCGAGGGCGAAGGCTCGCAGCAATTCCGCATCCTGCGCGCCGTGAAGAACCGTTTCGGGCCGACCGACGAGATCGGCGTGTTCGAGATGACGGGCCTGGGCTTGCGCGAAGTCACCAACCCTTCCGAGCTGTTCCTGTCCGAGCGCGACCTCGGCACGCCCGGCACCGCAGTGTTCGCGGGCATCGAAGGCACGCGCCCCGTTCTGGTCGAATTGCAGGCGCTGGTGGCGCCGACCTCGCTTGGCACCCCGCGCCGGGCCGTGGTCGGCTGGGATCAGAGCCGGCTTTCCATGGTGCTGGCGGTGCTGGAGGCCCATTGCGGGGTCAAGCTGTCCGGCCATGACGTCTATCTGAACGTCGCGGGCGGCTTGCGCATCCACGAGCCGGCGGCAGACATGGCGGCCGCGGCTGCGCTGGTGTCGTCCCTGGTTAACGCTCAGTTACCCACGGATGCCGTCTATTTCGGCGAGATTTCGCTCTCCGGCGTCATTCGTCCGGTGGCGCAGACCCCGGCGCGGCTGAAAGAAGCGGCCAAGCTCGGCTTCAAGCGCGCCGTGCTGCCCGAATCGGCCCGGGGCGGTGATGCCGGTGGCGACGCCGGACTGTCCCTGAACGCGGTCAACAGCCTGACGACGCTGGTCGCCGAGATCGCAGCCCGAGGCTCCCGCCGGGGCGAACAGAACCCGCAGGCGGAGAAAAATGCCACACCGGCAAGATTCCGCCGCGGAGAGGGTTAGGTGGTGGTGACGTCCCCCGCCCCCGCCGCTATACAGCCGTCACAAAAGCAGCATGGGATTGCGTGGTTGCGGCCTTGCCGGGAACGCCGTCTGCCCCTCTTTTAGGTCAGCGGCCAAGCACCGATTCGGCTAGAGCACCTTCGACGTACGAGCGGACCAGACCAGCCGATGCCAGTAACACTCCTCGACCTGATCCTGCTCGGTGTGATGCTGATCTCGGGCCTGCTCGCCATGGTCCGCGGCTTCATGCGCGAAATCCTGTCGATCGCGGCCTGGGGCGCGGCGGCGATCGTGACGCTCTACTCCTTCTCGAAGCTGCTCCCGACCGCCAAGAGCTATTTCAACAACGACACCGTCGCGAGCGTGGTCGTGGTCGCCGGCGTGTTCATCGGCACCCTTGTCGTGGTCTCCGTGATCACGGTCCGGATCTCCGACATGATCCTGGATTCACGAATCGGCGCCCTGGACCGCACGCTTGGCTTCCTGTTCGGCCTGGCTCGAGGGCTTTTGATCGTCGTGGTCGCCTTCCTGTTCTTCACCTGGCTGGTTCCGGACAAGCAGCGCCCGGACTGGGTCACGGGGGCCAAATCCCGCGTGGTTCTGCAGGGAACCGGGGATTGGCTGATGGCCCTCTTGCCTGACGACCCCGAGAACACCATCTTGAAGAGATTCAAGAAAAACAAACCAGATGATGATCAAGCTGAATCCGAGCAGCAGCCTTCGGGCAGTGGCGACGGATACAGTAAACCTGCTCGTGACGGCCTGAAAAAGCTGATCGAGAAACCTGCGGCGCGTTGATTGCCCCTAACGAGAGGCGTGGACGAGATGCGACACCCTGACCAGGACGCCCAATTCGATCTCGATCCCATCGCCGGCCCGGGGCCGGCCGCGCTAGAGGTTCAGGACGACCTGGAAGGAGATACGCTGCGCGAGGAATGCGGCGTCTTCGGCATCTACGGCCACCCGGACGCTGCCGCCATCACCGCACTTGGCCTGCACGCCCTTCAGCATCGCGGCCAGGAAGCGGCCGGCATCGTCTCCTACGACGGCAGCCGCTTCCACAGTGAACGCCGCCTCGGCCTCGTCGGCGACACCTTCTCCCGCCGCGAGGTGATCGACCGCCTGCCCGGCAATATGGCCGTCGGCCATGTCCGCTACTCCACCACCGGCGCCACCATCCTCCGCAACGTGCAGCCGCTGTTCGCCGAGCTCAACGCCGGCGGCCTCGCGGTGGCCCACAACGGCAACCTCACCAACGGCCTGACGCTGCGCCGCGAGCTCGTAAAGCACGGCGCGATGATGCAGTCGACCACCGACACGGAGGTGATCCTGCATCTGGTCGCGCGCTCCAGGCGCGCCCGTTTCATCGAGCGCTATGTCGATGCGCTGCGCGAGATCGAGGGCGCCTATGCGCTGGTCTCGTTAACCAACAAGAAGCTGGTTGGCGCGCGCGACCCGCGCGGCATCCGCCCGCTGGTGCTCGGCGAACTCGACGGCTGCCCGATCCTGACGTCGGAGACCTGCGCGCTCGACATCATCGGCGCCAGCTTCGTCCGCGACATCGAACCCGGTGAAGTCATCGTGTTCGACGAGAAGGGCCAGGACATCCACAAGCCGTTCCCGCCGATGGCGCCGCGTCCCTGCATCTTCGAATACATCTATTTCTCGCGGCCGGATTCCATCGTTCACGGCCGCTCGGTCTACGAGGTGCGCAAGGCCTTCGGCGCGCAGCTCGCGCGCGAGAGCCACGTGCCGATCGACGTCGTGGTGCCGGTGCCGGATTCCGGCGTGCCTGCCGCCGTCGGCTACAGCCAGCATTCCGGCGTGCCGTTCGAGCTCGGCATCATCCGCAACCATTATGTCGGCCGCACCTTCATCCAGCCGACGCAGGCGATCCGCGAATCCGGCGTGCGCATGAAGCACTCCGCCAACCGCGCCGCGATCGAAGGCAAGCGCATCATCCTGATCGACGACTCGCTGGTGCGCGGCACCACCTCGAAGAAGATCGTGCGCATGATGCGCGATGCCGGCGCCAAGGAAGTACATTTCCGCCTCGCTTCGCCCCCGATCCTCTATCCCGACTATTACGGCATCGACCTGCCGGATCGCGGCGGCCTGCTGGCGGCGACCCATTCGCTGGAAGAGATGCGCGAGATCATCGGCGCAGATTCGCTCGCCTTCCTCTCGATCGACGGCATGTACCGCGCCATGGGCGAGCCCGGCCGCGACCCCGCCAATCCGAAGTTCTCGGATCATTGCTTCACCGGGGCGTATCCGACCCACCTCACCGACCAGACCCAGACCGAGCAGCAGCCGCGGCAGTTGTCTCTGCTTGCGGAGGCGAGCTGACGGCGCAGCCGTCATCCCGGGGCTCATCAGAGAGCTGCTTTTTCGTCATGGCCGGGCTTGTCCCGGCCATCGACGTCTGTAATACCCGCCGCAAGAACGTGGATGCCCCAGGCCTTCGCCTCGCCGAAGCGGCTTCGGCCGCGCCGGCGGGACAAGCCCGGGCATGACGGAAGTATCCGACGATGACAAATCCCCTCGCCGACCGCATCGCTCTCGTCACCGGCGCCTCGCGCGGCATCGGCTACGCCACGGCGCTCGCGCTGGCGAAAGCCGGCGCGCATATCGTTGCCACCGCGCGCACGCAAGGCGGGCTCGAGGAGCTCGACGACGAGATCCGGAAACTGGGCGGCAGCGCCACGCTGGTGCCGCTCAACCTGACCGATTCCGACGGCATCGCGCGGCTCGGCGCAGGCCTGCACGAGCGCTACGGCAAGCTGGACATCCTCGTCGGCAACGCCGGTGTGCTCGGCCCGTCCTCGCCGATCGGCCATATCGAGCTGAAGAGTTTCACCGACGTGATGGCCGTCAACGTCTCCGCCAACTTCCAGCTGATCCGCTGCATGGAGCCACTGCTGAAGCAGTCCGACGCCGGCCGCGCCGTGTTCGTCACTTCGGGTGCCGCCAACAAGGCGACAGCCTATGTCAGCCCCTACGCGGCGTCGAAGGCCGCGCTGGAGACGCTGGCCCGCGCCTGGGCGCAGGAGACCGCGAACACCAAGCTGCGCGTCAATCTGTTCAACCCCGGCCCGGTCCGCACCCGCATGCGCGCCACGCTGATGCCGGGCGAAGACCCGGCGACGCTCGACACCGCCGAGCAGGTCGCCGAATTCATCGTGCCGATGTGCGCGCCCGACTGGACCGAGACCGGCAAGTTCTACGACTACAAGACCCGCAGCCTGATGAGCTTCCGCTCTCCCGCGTGAATCCCTTGCCTGATTGACTCGACTGCCTCCCCGCGATTGACTGCCCGCACGCAAGCGGCAGCAAGCCGCACGCCAAAAAAGGGAGGTTGCCATGGCGCCATGGCATGATCGCGCAGGCTCTGCGTCTGCGCTCGTACGTCACGCGCTCTCCATTCTGATCACAGCCGTGGTCGTCGTGCTTCCAGGCAGGGCGATCGCCGGCGACGTTCCGACCTTCGCGGTCGATGCCTCCTGGCCGAAGCAGCTGCCGAACAACTGGATCCTCGGCCAGGTCGGCGGCATCACCGTCGATGGCCAGGGCCACATCTGGGTGATCCATCGCCCGCGCTCGCTCACCGACGACGAGAAGGGCGCAAGCCTCACCCCGCCACGCTCGAAATGCTGCGTCTCGGCGCCGCCAGTGCTCGAGTTCGATGCCGAGGGCAATCTGCTGCGCTCATGGGGCGGTCCGGGCCAAGGCTACGAGTGGGTCGGCCGCGAGCATGGCATCGAGGTCGACGAGCGCGGCTTCGTCTGGGTCGGCGGCAACGCCGACAATGACAACGCGATTTTGAAGTTCACGCTCGACGGCAAGTTCGTCGCCCAGATCGGCAAGATCGCGCCGAGCCTCGGCAGCAACGACACGACCCAGCTCGGCAAGCCCGCCGAGACCGCGATCGACAAGGAGGCCAACGAGATCTACGTCGCCGACGGCTACGGCAACCGCCGCGTCATCGTGTTCGATGCAACGACGCTTGCTTACAAGCGGCACTGGGGCGCCTATGGCAACAAGCCCGACGACGCCAAGCAGGCGGCTTACGATCCCAAGGCGCCGGTGTCGCAGCAGTTCGGCAATCCGGTCCATTGCGTGAAGCTCGCCAATGACGGCCTCGTCTATGTCTGCGACCGTATCAACAACCGCATCCAGGTGTTCAAGACGGACGGCAGCTTCGTGAAGGAGTTCTTCTTCGAGAAGAACACCCTCGGCAACGGCGCGGTATGGGACATCGCGATCTGGCCCGATCCGAAGCAGACCTGGCTGCTCAGCGCCGACGGCGAGAACAACGAGATCAGGGTGATCAAGCGCGACGACGGCAGCGTCGTCGGCAGCTTCGGGCATAACGGCCGCAACGCCGGTCAATTTCACTGGGTGCATGCCATGGCGATCGACGCCAAGGGTAATGTCTATACCGCCGAGGTCGATACCGGAAAGCGCATCCAGAAATTCAAGCTGACCTCGGACGCCCTCAAATAGCGTCTCGACGCATTTTGCCCAAAAGTTAACCGACGGATGACGCTTCGACGCAGCGTCATCCGGCTTTAGGCGCATTGCCGCCGGCCCTGGGACAGGCTAGAGCCATCAGCCGGAACAAGGCTCCGCAAGAGAGCCGTCCGCATATTTGACAATGGAGGAAACCTTTTATGACGACGACGTTCGTGCGTCGCTCCGCGGCCCTTCTGGCCTGTGCCGCCTTCGGTTTTTCAACATCCGCCTACGCGCAGGACAAGACCGTCAAGATCGGCGTGCTCAACGACATGTCGAGCCTCTATGCCGACATCGGCGGCCCCAATTCCGTGGTTGCGATCAAGATGGCGGTCGAGGATTCCGGCCTGCTCAAGAAGGGCTGGAAGATCGACGTCATCAGCGGCGATCATCAGAACAAGCCCGACGTCGGCGTCAACATCGCCCGGCAGTGGATCGACAACGAGAAGGTCGATGCGATCGCCGATACACCGAACTCCGGTGTCGCGCTCGCAGTCAGCAACCTCGTCAAGGAAAAGAATGCGGTGCTGCTGAACTCCGGCGCCGCCTCCGCCGACCTGACCGGCAAGGCCTGCACGCCGAACACGGTCTCCTACACCTACGACACCTACATGCTGGCCAACGGCACCGGCAAGGCGCTGACCAAGGCCGGCGGTGACAGCTGGTTCTTCCTGACCGCGGATTATGCCTTCGGCCACGCGCTCGAACGCGACACCACGGCGGTCGTGACCGCAAACGGCGGCAAGGTGCTCGGCAGCGTCAAGCATCCGATCAACACCGCGGACTTCTCGTCCTTCCTGCTGCAGGCACAATCGTCCAAGGCCAAGGTCGTGGGCCTCGCCAATGCCGGCGGCGACACCACGAACTCGATCAAGCAGGCGGCCGAATTCGGCATCGTCTCCGCCGGTCAGAAGCTCGCGGCATTGCTGCTGTTCATCAACGACGTGCATTCGCTGGGCCTGAAGACCGCACAGGGGCTGACCTTCACGGAATCGTTCTACTGGGACATGAACGACAAGACCCGCGAATGGTCGAAGCGTTTCTCGTCGCTGGCCAGCAAGAACGCGATGCCGTCGATGACCCAGGCCGGCAATTACGCGATGGTGCTGCACTATCTGAAGGCGATGGACGCACTCGGCGGCAATCCGCGTGACGGCGCCAAGGTCGTCGCCAAGATGAAGGAGCTGCCGACCGACGATCCGCTGTTCGGTAACGGACCGCTGCGTCAGGACGGCCGCCGCCTCATCCCGGCCTACCTGTTCGAGGTGAAGAAGCCCGAGGAGTCGAAGGGACCGTGGGACTACTACAAGCAGATCGCGACGATCTCGGCGGAAGATGCCGCCAAGCCGCTCAAGGACAGCGACTGCCCGCTGGTAAAGAAGTAACCGCGTAGCGGTCATCCCGGGGCGACGCGAAGCATCGAACCCGGGATCTCGCGCGGCATTCTCGGCTGCCGTAGGGTGGGCAAAACGAAGCGTGCCCTCGACTTCTTGCGATTCTGAACAGATGGTGGGCATTGCGCTGCGCGCCTTTGCCCACCCTACGAGACGGTCTTCGTCCCCAGCGTCCGCACCGCGATCACCACGCAGACCACCATCAGCACCGCCGCGAGCAGGAACGGCGCGCCGGGCAGATGCAGTGGCGCGCTGGTGCCGATGAAATATGAAAATGTCAGCGTGAACAGGAACGGGCCGACGAGCTGCGAGACGCTCTGCACGCTCGCGGTCGCGCCCTGAAGCTGGCCCTGCTGATCGGGCGCGACCAGCCGCGTCATCAGCGCTTGCGAGGCAGCACCCGAGATGCCCCACAGCGCCAGAATGGGAATCCCGATCCAGGACAGCGGCCCGGTCGGTGCACTGCCGAGGACCAGAAAGCCGAGCGCCCCGCAACACAGGCCGAGCAGCAGCGCATTCCGCTCGCCGAACACCCGCACGATGGCGCCGATGGCGAGTCCCTGCACCACCATGGCGCAGATGCCGACCATCGCCAGTGTCAATCCGACGGTCTTGGAATCCCAGCCGTAGCGATAAGTCGCATAGAGCACGAAGGTCGAAGGCAGCACGACATGCGCGACCTGCGCGATGAAATTGACGACGGACAACGCGGCAAGCATCGCATTGGAGCGCAGCAGGCGCAGCGCACCGACCGGACTGGCGCTCCTCCAGCGGAACGGCGAGCGCTTGTCGGGCGCGAGAGATTCCGGCAGGACGAACAGCCCGTAGAGCGCATTGGCGAAGCTGAGGGCGGCCGACGCCCAGAACGGCAGCCGCGGATCGATATCGCCGAGCAGGCCGCCCAGCGCCGGCCCGAGGATGAAGCCGGCGCCGAAGGCCGCGCCGATCCGCCCGAATACTGCCGCGCGCCGCTCCGGCGGCGTGATGTCGGCGATGTAGGCAAACGCCGTCGAGATGCTGGCCGAGGTGATGCCGGAGATCACGCGGCCGACGAACAACCACAGCAGGGATGGCGCCAGCGCCATCAGCACGTAGTCGGCGGCGAGGCCGAAATTCGACAGCAGCACCACCGGCCGCCGCCCGAAGCGATCCGACAGTGCCCCCAACAGCGGTGAGAACACGAACTGCATCAGCGCCCAGGCCGTGCCGAACAGGCCGAAAATGCGCGCCGCGTGCGCGGTGTCGTTGTCGACGAAGCTCTCGATGAGCTTGGGCAGGATCGGCATGATCACGCCGAGCGCGAGCATGTCCAGGAGGATGGTGACGAAGATGAAGGCAACGGCACCGCGCCGGACCGGCGCAGCGCTCTGCGCCATCGCCTCGCCGGCATCGTTGCTCACGACGGTCGCTTGCGCTTGTGGGCGAAGGGATTAGCCTTCTCGCGCAAGGTGATGCGCACCGGCGTGCCCGGCAGTTCGAAAGTCTCGCGCAGGGAATTGACGAGGTAGCGCAGATAGGACTGCGGCACCGCGTCGGCGCGCGAGCAGAACAGCACGAAGCTCGGCGGGCGCGCCTTGGTCTGGGTGATGTAATTGAGCTTGAGACGTCGGCCGGACACGGCCGGCGGCGGATTGGCCTGCACTGCCTGCTCGAACCAGCGGTTCAATGCCGAAGTCGATACGCGCTTGTTCCAGAGCGCGTAGGCATCCTGGATCGCCTGCATCAGCCGATCGATGCCCTCGCCCATCAAGCCAGAGACGGCGACGATCGGCACGCCCTTGATCTGCGGCAGCAAATGGTCGGCATCGCGACGCAGGCCCGAGATCGCGCCGCCTCCCTTGCTCTCCATCAGATCCCATTTGTTGACGGCGAGCACGACAGCGCGACCCTCGCGCTCGATCAGGTCGGCGATGCGCAAATCCTGCTCCTCGAAGCGGTTCTGCGAATCCATCATCATCACGACGACTTCGGCAAAACGCACCGCGCGCAGCGCGTCGGCGACCGAGAGCTTCTCCAGCTTCTCCTCGATGCGGGAGCGCCGGCGGAGACCGGCGGTATCGAACACGCGAAACTCGCGGCCCTTCCAGTTGATCTCGACCGCGATGGAGTCGCGCGTGGTGCCGGCCTCCGGGCTCGTCAGCAGCCGTTCCTCGCCGAGCAGATGGTTGATCAGCGTCGACTTGCCGGCATTGGGCCGGCCGACGATGGCGACCCGGATCGGGCGCGTCGCGGCCTCTTCCTCGGTGAGCGGCGCGTCGTCCTCGATCTCGTCGTCGTCGACGGGCTCCGGCATCAGCTTGGCAAGCGCGTCGTAAAGCTCGCCCATGCCCTCGCCGTGCTCGGCCGAGATCTGGATGGGATCGCCGAGGCCGAGCGCAAACGCTTCCATCGCGCCGGCATCGCCGTGCTTGCCTTCGCTCTTGTTGGCGACCAGCAGCACCGGCTTGTTGGCCTTGCGGGCGAAATCGGCGAACGCGCGGTCGGTTGGCGTGAGGCCGACGCGGGCATCGATGACGAAGAACAGCGCGTCGGCCTGCGCGATCGCGGTCTCGGTCTGCTCCTGCATGCGCGCGGTCAGCGAGCCCTTGGAGCCTTCGTCGAGGCCGGCGGTATCGATGATGGTGAACTCGAGATCGCCGAGCCTGGCCTCACCCTCGCGGCGGTCGCGGGTGACCCCGGGCAGGTCATCGACGAGCGCGAGCTTCTGCCCAACCAGACGGTTGAACAGCGTCGATTTGCCGACATTGGGCCGGCCGATGATGGCGATCGTGAAGGACATGAATCATTCGTGCGCTGCCGGAGCCGCGTCTGTCAATGCAATGAAGAAGATCAGCGCGAGAAGCTGCCGCTCGGCAGCGGCGCCGGGAAGCCGCCCTGCGTCTGCTGCTGCGTGGTCTGGGTCGGTTGCGCCTGCTGGACCGGCTGGTCCGGCGGCGGTGCAGTGGTGCGCTTGCGGACGATCTTGTGCTTGGGCGGCGGAGCGGCTGTGGCCGGCGCCGCCTCCGGCTGGGCCTCGCCGTCAACCTCGCCCGCAGGCGCCTCCGCGGGCGCCACCGCTGCGGCGGCGGGCTGCTTGGTACGCTTCGCCTTGGCACCCTTCGCCGGCTTCGCCTCGGGCGGCGGCTCGGCGGGCAAAGCCGCGACGGCCGGCGCGTTCGGATCGGGCTGTTGCTGCGCGCCCTTGTACAAATCCTTCGGGACGCCCTGCTCGAGGCCCGGCACGCCCTCCGGGAAGACCGGCTTGCGGTCGCCCGGCAGCTTCTTCTTGGTGTCGAGGAAATCGAGCATGTCGCTTGGATCGAAGCTGGAGCAGCCGCCCAGGACGCCCGTGAAGGCGATCAGGACGGCGGCTGCGATCAAGCGTGGCGTGCGGCGCATCTTGTGTGTCTCGTCTACGTCAAAGGGCCGTCGTCAGCTGTTCTTGCTCAGCTCTTCTTGCTCAGCTCTTGGCGACGGGCGGAAGCAGGGCCTGGAGCGCCTCGGCGCGCGAGCGCAGGCCGGGCGGCGTTTCGCCGTCCTCGCCGATCGCGTCGAGCCATTTGCGGGCGGCGGTCATGTCGTTGTTGCGCCAAGCCGACAGCGCCAGCATCTCGCGCGCGCTGTGGCGGAAAGTCGATTTGGGCGCGGCGGAGGGCTCCAGCCGCTGCTGCATGTCGGCATAGGATGCGCTGTCGAGCAGCAGGCCGGCGGCGCGGATCCTGGCCAGATCCTGCCACTCACCACCGACGCTGCCGTCCGCAGCGATGTCGTCATACATCTTGGCGGCAGCCTTGGCGTCGCGGGGCGCCGCCTCTGCTGCGGCACGCAGGCGCGCCAGGGTGCGATAGCCCGACGGCGCCTTGGCGGCGAGTTCGGTGAACGCGGCCTCGGCCTCGGCATGCTTGTCCTGGTCGGATAGCTCGGCCGCCTTCTCGAAGGCGGCTCCGGCCTCGGCGGCCTTCTTGGCCTCCAGATACTGATAGCCGCGCCAGCCGCCGACGGCCGCCACGACCAGCACCATCAGGGCGATGAAGTAGACCGAGTATCTATCCCACAGCTTCTTGAGCTGTTCGCGACGTACTTCCTCGTCGACTTCGTCAAATAATTCAGACACTTATGCTAATCCCATGCCCGTCCGGGTGCGCGCGCCGAAGCGTTCGCGTCAGGAATCCCGTCCCCCACGTGGCGGCGAGGTACCCTAACGATATGGCGCTGGCAAGGCAAAGCGAGCCCGATCAAGGCGTTAACCACCCGGGAGAGGCCCGGGGCGCTCCTGTCCGCTCAAGCGCCCGGCAGCTCCCGCAGCTGCCGCTTCAGCACCTTGCCGTTGGCGTTGCGAGGCAATGGCTCGGGCGTGATCACCAAGGTTTCGGGAACCTTGTAGTCGGACAGGCGCTCGGCGCACCAGGCCCGCAAGGCCTCGCTGGCGACCGGCTCCCGCGTCACCACCACGGCGTGGACGCGCTCGCCCAGCACCGGGCAGGCCTTGGCGATGATCGCGCTCTCGATCACGGTCGGATGGCCGGCCAGCACGGATTCCACCTCGGCCGAATAGATCTTCAAGCCGCCGCGATTGATCATGTCCTTCTGCCGGTCGAACACGCGCACGAAGCCGTCCGCATCGACCGAGCCGAGATCGCCCGAATGCCAGAACCCGCTGGTGAAGCTCTCGGCGGTGGCCTTCGGGTTGTTCCAATAGCCCTTGATGACGGAGGCGCTCTGGATCCAGAGCTCGCCGATCTCGCCATGGGGCAGTTCGCGCCCGTCCGGATCCATCGCGACGATGCGAGCGCCGGGACATGGCAGGCCGACGCTGTCGATATGGCTCTCGGTCAGCTCGCCCGGCATGATCGTCGAGGGCGACGTCGTCTCGGTCGCGCCGTAGCAGTTCATCAGCTTCAGGCCGGGAATTGTCGCCTTCAGCTTCTCGATGGTGGCGACCGGCATCGGCGCGCCGCCGAAGCCGCCGATGCGCCAGCTCGACAGATCGTAGCGGTCGAAATCCGGCTGCAGCAGACAGAGATTGTACATCGCCGGCACCATCACGGTGTACGTGACGCGCTCGCGCGCGGCGAGCTTGAGGTAATCGGCGGCCTTGAACTCGGGCATGATGATCAGCGCACCGGCGCAGCGGATCATCGTCGTGATGTTGGCGACGACACCGGTGACATGGCCGAGCGGCACCGCCGCGATCGATCGATCCGCTTGCGTCAATTGCAGGCAGGACACGAACACCATCGAGGAATGGACGATGTTGCAATGGGCAAGCATCGCGCCCTTCGGCTTGCCTGTGGTGCCCGAGGTGTAGAGGATCATCGCAGTGTCCTCTTCGCTCACCTCGGCCGGTGCAGATGCCGGCGGGTTGTCGGCGAGTTCGGCAAAGCGCGAGCGAGCCGGATCGTCGTCGACGGCGATGCGGTGGACGAGATCAGGCACCTCCCGCGCATCGGGCAGCCGCTCGGCGAGGCCTGCTTCGGAGATCAGTATCTTGGCGCCGCAATCTCCGAGGACATAGGCGATCTCCGGCCTCTGCTGGCGCGGGCTCAGCAGCACCGTCACCAGCCCCTCATGCGCGGCGGCGAACAGCAATAGCGGGAATTCGATGCGGTTGCCGAGCAGGATCGCAACGCGGTCACCGCGCTGCAGGCCGAGCTTGCGGAAACCCGTGGCGATCCGCGTAGCCTGCTCCACAATTTGCCGCCAGCTCAACCGGACATCGCCTGCGATCAACGCCTCGCCGTCGGCATTGCGATCGCGCGCCTCCGCGATCATCGCCCACACGCTCGACGGCCTGTCGCAAAACGCGGGTACCACGCGGTCACCAAAGCGCGCCTCGAACCGCATCTGAGGAATCTGAGATTGCGACCAATCCATCGAAGGGCCCTCGGCTTGTTGCTCGTGTCAGCTTTCGCGCATGGACATCCAAGTCTCGCCTTGTGCCGACCGGCTAGACCCCGATCACGGGAACGCCGATCACGACCGGATGGAACGCAAAGGCCAGCGCAAGATAGGCGACGACACCCACCGCGACCGCGATGAGATCGTTGGAGAGACCTCCGACCGGGATCGGCGGGCCACCGGCGTCGGTGCGATGCTTCAGCGAGATGCGGTCAAACACCGCCCAGCCCAGGAAGGAGCCGAACAGGATGATGGAGCCGAGGTCGCCATTGGCCAAAAGATGCGCCGCTGCCCACAGCTTGATACCGGCCAGCATCGGATGCTTTAGCGTCGCGTAGATGCGGCCGCGCAGATAAGAAGCGACCACCATGATCACCGCGGGCAGCATCAAGGCGACCGCGATGTGCTTCATCGCCTTCGGCGGATACCAGACGTCGATCCACCCCGTCGCACGGTAATGCGCAAAGCCCCAGATGATCAGTGCGAGGCCCGCAAGCGACACCACGGCGTAGAGGATCTTGTAGGTCCCCTCGCCCAGCCTTGCAATCGCCTGCGCGCGGGCGTCTCGTTTTGTTGTGAAAACATGGGTGGCAAAGAACAGCACCAGCCCCAGGATCATGACCAGCAGACCCACGACATCCTCCCCGCAAAGCAGCCCCCGCCAATGGCGTATCATCGATTGCCCGGCGGTCGCAACTCTCACCCCTCATGGTGAGGAGCGCGCCCTTGCGCGCGTCTCGAACCATGCAGGCTAGGCTGCGGCAACAGCGGGGCCTTTCATCCTTCGAGATGCGCGTGAAGAACGCGCTCCTCAGGATGAGGGGATAGAGCTATTTTCCCGGCTCGCGATTGTCGACATAGCGGATCGCGATCGGCCGCCCGGCCAGGGCGCCGGCGAGTCCGCCGGTGAATTTCAGCGGCAGGCAGGCGTTCAGCGATGCGTTGATCGCCTTCAGATATGTCTTGCGGGTGTCGGCCGGAACGCCTGGGGTCGCGAATGTGAGGCGCGGCGGGCCGATCAGGCCACCGGCCCTGTTGAAACTGAAACGCACCGACACCTGCATGCCGGCGCGCGCACCATCCGGTGGCGGCGACCAGCAGCTGCGCAACTCGGCGAAGAGGTCGCCGATCGTGTCGAGATCGTGATCGGGCTTTTGATATTTGGCGCGGTCGGACTCGGACGGCACGCTCTGGATGGTGAGCTGGAGATTCTGGCCGTAGGGATAGTCGATCTCGGGAATGCAGGGACCGGGTTCGAGCGGGCTGCAATAAGACGGGGTGCAGGGCCGGCCGTCGAGCACGCTGCAGGGCTCGTGGGAGAACGGGATCGGATTGATCTGGCGGGGACGCGCGTCGGCGTGAGCCGCGACCACGAACAGCAGAAGGATGAAGATGCCGCGCCACATGGACTGAACTCGCAAGGTCAGACGAGGTGAAGGTGGCATTGCCTCCGACAACGTCAAGCCTGTTGCTGTTCACGTGCTTGCGTTCAAGGCACACTGTCGTCGTCGGGCTCGACCGGGCGACCCTGTACGCCGTGACGGCGGCGATGGAATCGATGGGCTGCGGCGTACTGGATTCCCCGCCTTCGCGGGGAATGACAGCTCAGGGTGAGGCTGCAAGCGGGGCGCGTTCACCCTACCCCTTCTTCTTGACGTCCTTGACGTTGGTAAACTCGATGCCCTCGGCGCGCTCCTTGGTGTAGCCGAGATAGAATTCGTTCCGCGCGAGATAGACGGGATCGCCGTCGACGTCGTCGGCGATGCTGGAGGTGTTGGCGGCGATGAAGGTGTCGAGCTTCTTGCGGTCGTCAGAGGAAACCCAGCGCGCCAGCTGGAATTCGCTGACCTCGAACTCGACGGGCAAGGAATACTCCGCCTCCAGCCGCGCCTTCAGCACGTCGAGTTGCAGCGCGCCGACGACGCCGACCAGCGCAGGTGCGCCGTCGCGCGGGCGGAACACCTGCACCACGCCCTCCTCCGACATCTGCTGCAGCGCTTCCTTCAGCTTCTTGGCCTTCATCGCGTCGGTGAGCCGGACGCGGCGGACGATTTCCGGCGCAAAGCTCGGCACGCCGACGAAGTTGAAATCCTCGCCCTCGGTCAGCGTGTCGCCGATGCGCAGCGTGCCGTGGTTGGGAATGCCGACCACATCGCCCGCGAAGGCCTCATCCGCGACCGAACGGTCCTGCGCGAAGAAGAATTGCGGGCTCGACAGCGGCATGCTCTTGCCGGTGCGCACCAGCTTGGCCTTCATACCGCGGCTGAGCTTGCCCGAGCAGAGGCGCGCGAACGCGATGCGGTCGCGGTGGTTCGGGTCCATGTTGGCCTGGATCTTGAACACGAAGGCGCTCATGCGCGGATCAGTGGCCTCGACCCTGCGCTGGTCGCTGTCCTGCGCGCGCGGCTCCGGCGCGAACTTGCCGAGGCCTTCGAGGAGATCGCCGACGCCGAAATTGCGCAGCGCGCTGCCGAAATAGACCGGCGTGAGATGACCTTCGCGGAACGCTTCGAGTTCGAACGGCTTCGACGCCGCGGTGACGAGCTCCAGCTCGTCCTTCACCGCGGAGACATCGAGGTTGGCGTTGAGCTTGGCGAGTTCCTCAATCGCGATCTGCTGCGCCGCGCCGGTCTTGGCACCGCCTCCTTCGAGCAGGCGCACGCCGCCGTTGACGACGTCGTAGGTGCCGAGGAAGTCGCGGCCGCGGCCGACCGGCCATGTCATCGGCGTGGTGTCGAGCGCCAGCGTCTTCTCGATCTCGTCGAGCAGCTCGAACACGTCGCGGCTCTCGCGGTCCATCTTGTTGATGAAGGTGATGATCGGGATATCGCGAAGACGACACACCTCGAACAGCTTTCGGGTGCGCGCCTCGATACCCTTGGCGGCGTCGATCACCATCACGGCGGAATCGACCGCCGTGAGCGTGCGATAGGTGTCTTCCGAAAAGTCCTCGTGGCCCGGCGTGTCCAGGAGGTTGAACACGAGGCCTTCGAACTCGAAGGTCATCACCGAGGTCACGACCGAGATGCCGCGCTCGCGCTCGATCTTCATCCAGTCCGACCGCGTGTTGCGCCGCTCGCCCTTGGCCTTGACCTGGCCGGCGAGGTTGATGGCGCCGCCGAACAGCAGCAGCTTTTCGGTCAGCGTGGTCTTGCCGGCGTCGGGATGGGAGATGATCGCAAAGGTGCGTCGCCGCGCCACTTCGGCGGCAAGCGGCGAACGAGCCGGCGATTCGGCGGTGGTGGTGGCGATGTCGGACATGGCGGCAGCGTGTGGCAGGGAAAACGGGCCTTATCAAGCCTCATTTGGTGATTGCGGAGCCTTCCAGCCAGCCCCATATCGGCCTTGGCCCTACCGGCCTTGGGGGGAGGACGGCCTCCCCGCCCATCAGCATGTCAGCCGCGGGGACGACCCTGCCTTGAATGGAGGGTCGTCATGGCCTGGAGCATCCTGTTCGTCGCGGGCCTTCTCGAGATCACCTGGGCGATCGGCCTGAAATACACCGAGGGCTTTACCAGGCTTGTTCCGTCCATCGTCACGCTCGCGGCCATGGCCGGCAGCGTCATCCTGCTCGGATTTGCGCTCAAATCCCTGCCCGTTGGAACCGCCTACGCGGTGTGGACCGGCATCGGCGCGGTCGGCACCGCAACGCTCGGCATCATCCTGTTCGGCGAACCGGCGACCGCCCTCCGCCTGGCCAGCATCGGGCTGATCGTCGCCGGGATCGTCGGGCTGAAGCTGGTTACCTGACGAAGAGCTTGACTGCCCACCAGGTCAGCGCCGCGACGATGGCCGAAGCCGGCATCGTGATGACCCAGGCATAGACGATCGAGCTGGCGACATTCCAGCGAACCGCCGAGAGGCGCCGGGCGGCGCCGACGCCAACGATCGCACCGGTGATGGTGTGGGTGGTCGAGACTGGAACCCCGAGATAGGTCGCCATGAACAGGGTCGCGGCGCCTCCGGTCTCGGCGCAGAAGCCCTGCATCGGGGTCAATTTGGTGATGCGCAGGCCCATGGTGCGGACGATGCGCCAGCCGCCCATCAGCGTGCCCAACGCCATCGCCGCCTGACAGGACAGCACCACCCAGAACGGCACCGAGAACTCGCTGCCGAGATGGCCTTGCGAATAGAGCAGCACCGCGATGATACCCATGGTCTTCTGTGCGTCGTTGCCGCCATGGCCGAGCGAATAGAGCGAGGCCGACGCGAATTGCAGGATCCGGAAGGCGCGGTCCACGGCGAAGGGCGTTGAGCGAACCGAAGCCCAGGAGACGATCGCAACCAGCACCATCGCGAGCAGGAAGCCGACGAGCGGAGACAGCACGATTGCGAGCACCGTCTTGGACAATCCGCTCCAGACCGCAGCCGAAAGCCCGGCTTTGGCCACGCCGGCACCAAACAAGCCGCCGATCAAGGCGTGAGACGAGGACGATGGGATGCCGAGCGCCCAGGTCACGAGGTTCCAGACGATGGCGCCGACCAGGGCTGCGAAGATCACCTGGGCATCGACGATCGCGGGATCGATGATGCCGGTGCCGATGGTCTGGGCGACGTGCAGCCCGAACACCAAGAAGGCGACGAAATTGAAGAACGCGGCCCAGAATACCGCGAATTGCGGCCGCAACACGCGGGTCGAGACGATGGTGGCGATCGAATTGGCGGCGTCGTGCAGGCCGTTCAGGAAGTCGAACAGCAGCGCAACGGCGATCAAGCCGACCAGGACGGGAAGACCCAACGCGGCATCCACGGCGGCCCTGCCTTAAAGTTGGCGCATGATCTCCGCGCAAACGCGTTCGGCGTTCGTCGCGAAGGAAAACCGCTGCACACTGTTCCGGATCATGCGCTAGACCTGCTCGATGACGATGCTGTTGATCTCGTTCGCGACGTCATCGAAGCGATCCGCCACCTTTTCGAGATGGTCGTAGATCTCGACGCCGACAATGAAGTCCATCGCATTGCCGTCACGGTGCTTGAGAAACAACTCCTTCAGGCCGATGTCGTGGAGATCGTCGACGCGGCCCTCGAGCTTGCCGAGCTCCTCCGTGATCGCGGTCAGCATGGCAACGTTCGGGCCGATCGATTGCATCAGCGGCAGCGCGCGGCCGACCAGATTGGCGCATTCGATCAGCAGCCCGCCGATCTCGCGCATCGGCGGCTCGAAGGTGCGGACCTCGAACAGCATCACCGCCTTCGCCGTCTGCTGCATCTGGTCGATGGCGTCGTCCAGTGACGTGATCAGGTTCTTGATGTCGCCGCGGTCGAACGGGGTGATGAAGGTGCGGCGTACCGCCGTCAGCACCTCTCGGGTGATGTTGTCGGCATCATTCTCGAACTGGTTGACGCGCTGGCAATAGACCGGCGTCTCCTCGCCCCCGTTCAGCATGCCCTGGAGCGCGATGGAGCCCTGGATCACCGTCTGCGCATGCCGGTCGAACAGGTCGAAGAACCGTTCTTCCTTGGGCAGGAAAGCACGAAACCATCGCATCATGGGGGTAGGCTACCGGTTGGAAATGGCCCGGCCTGTCAGGCCGTCATGAAACTGTCATAGACCATTTTCGATCCGCGCGCGTGCCATCTCACGCCCGCGGAGCCGGGTCATCCACCGCTTTCAAGCGGCCGGTAAACCGCTTTCGTATCAGACAGTTAGAGCGACCGCCGGAAGTAATGCGCGATTTCACCGATGACGCCGCGGCGGAAGGTCAGCACACAGATCACGAAGATCGCGCCCTGGATCACCGTCACCCACTGGCCGAAGCCCGCGAGATATTGCTGCATGGCGATGATCGCGAAGGCACCGACCACGGGGCCGAAGATGGTTCCGAGACCGCCGACCAGCGTCATCAGCACGACCTCGCCCGACATCGACCAATGAACGTCGGTGAGCGAGGCATTCTGCGCCACGAACACTTTGAGCGCACCGGCAAAACCTGCCAGCGTTCCCGACAGCACGAAAGCCAGGAACTTGTACTGGTCGGTCCGGTAGCCGAGCGAAATTGCGCGCGGCTCGTTCTCGCGGATCGCCTTCAGCACCTCGCCGAACGGCGAATTGATGATGCGGAAGATCAGCAGGAAGCCGGCGAGAAACCCGACCAGCACGACGTAGTAGAGCACCGTCGGCTTGGACAGATCGAGGACGCCGAACATGCGTCCCTGCGGGATGCCCTGGATGCCGTCCTCACCGTGGGTGAATGGGGCCTGGAGGTAGATGAAGTACAGGAGCTGCGACAGCGCCAGCGTGATCATCGAGAAATAGATGCCCTGGCGCCGGATCGAGATGTAGCCGGTGATCAGCGAGAGAACGAAAGCCGCGGCGATGCCGACGAGGATGCCGAGTTCGGGCGGCAACGCCCACACTTTCAGCGCATGCGCGCAGCAATAGCCGGCGGTCCCCAGGAACATGGCGTGTCCGAACGACAACAGGCCGCCATAGCCGATCAGCAGGTTGAAGGCGCAGGCGAGCAGCGCAAAGCACAGCGCCTGCATCACGAAGAACGGGTAGACGCCCGTGAATGGCACCGACGCCAGCAACAGCGCCATCAGCACAAAGGCGATCATCTCGTCGCGCATCGCGCGAGGGGTCACCGGCAGCGTGTCGTCCGTCAGGGTTGTCATATCAGGCTGCCCTTCCCGTCAATCCCGTTGGCTTCACCAAGAGCACCAGCACCATCAGCACGAACACGACGGTGTTGGAGGCCTCGGGGTAGAAGTACTTGGTCAGTCCCTCGATCACCCCGAGCGCGAAGCCGGTGATGATGGAGCCCATGATCGATCCCATACCGCCGATCACGACCACCGCGAACACCACGATGATGAGGTCGGCGCCCATCAGCGGCCGCACCTGGTTGATCGGCGCCGAGAGCACGCCCGCAAGCGCAGCAAGGCCGACGCCGAGACCGTAGGTGAGCGTGATCATGCGCGGCACGTTGACGCCGAAAGCGCGGACCAGCGTTGGATTTTCAGTCGCTGCGCGCAAATAGGCGCCGAGCCGCGTCTTCTCGATCAGGAACCAGGTCGCGATGCACACCACCAGCGAGAAGATGACGACCCAGCCGCGGTAGATCGGCAGGAACATGAAGCCGAGATTCATGCCGCCCTTGAGCTGGTCCGGAATCGCGTAAGGCAGGCCGGAGGAGCCGAAATAGTTCTGGAACACGCCCTGCACGATCAGTGCGATGCCGAAGGTCAGGAGCAGGCCGTAGAGATGGTCGAGCCCGGTCAGCCATTGCAGCATGGTCCGCTCCAGGATCATGCCGAAGATGCCGACGATAATGGGCGCCAGCAGCAACGCCCACCAGTAATTGATGCCGCCGAGGTTCAAGAGGAAATAGGCGACGAAGGCGCCCATCATATAGAGCGCGCCATGGGCGAAATTGATGATGTTGAGCATGCCGAAGATAACGGCAAGCCCGAGACTGAGCAGCGCGTAGAACGAGCCGTTGATCAGTCCCACCAGTAGCTGAGCGTATAGAGCCTGCATCGATCCCGCACCCGGTCCCTTCGGCGTTCCCTGAAAGTCGCCCGCGAGCCTGACGGCGCCGCGGGCTGTTGTCTTATTTCTTCAAGAGCGGACACTTGCTCTCGGACAGCGGCGTGAAAGCCTGATCGCCCGGCACCGTGCCGACCAGCTTGTAGAAGTCCCACGGCCCCTTGGATTCGGAGGGCTTCTTCACTTCGAACAGATAGGCGCTGTGGATGGTGCGGCCGTTGGGCTGGATCTCGCCCTTGCCGAACAGCTCGTCCTCCGTCGGCATCGACTTCATCTTCTCGACGACCTTGACGCCGTCATGCGGATTGCCGCCGAGGGCTTCTAGCGCCTTGAGATAGTGACGCACGCCCGCATAGACACCGGCCTGCACCATGGTCGGCATCGCGCCGTTCTTCATCTTCTCGCCGAAGCGCTTCGAGAACGCCCGGGTCTGGTCGTTCATGTCCCAGTAGAAGGTCTCGGTGAAGTTGAGGCCCTGCGCCGTTTCCAGACCGATCGCCTTGACGTCGGTCAGGAAGAGCAGCAGCGCCGCGAGCTTCTGGCCGCCCTTGCCGATGCCGAATTCGGCTGCCTGCTTGATCGAGTTGGTGGTGTCGCCGCCGGCATTGGCCAGACCGATGATCTTTGCCTTGGATGACTGCGCCTGGAGCAGGAACGACGAGAAGTCCGGCGTGTTCAGCGGATGCTTGACGCCGCCGACCACCTTGCCGCCGTTGGCGGTGACGACCGCGCTGGTATCGCGCTCGAGCGCCGCACCGAAGGCGTAGTCGGCGGTCAGGAAGAACCAGCTGTCGCCGCCCGCCTTCACCAGCGCCTGGCCGGTGGTGTGGGCCAGCATGTAGGTGTCGTAGGTCCAGTGCACGGTGTTGGGCGAGCACTGCGCGTTGGTGAGATCGGAGGTCGCCGCGCCCGAATTGATGTAGACGCCGTTCTTTTCCTTGACGACGTTGTTGACGGCAAGCGCCACACCGGAATTCGGCACGTCGACGATGATGTCGACCTTGTCGACGTCGAACCACTGCCGCGCGATCGCGGTGCCGATGTCGGGCTTGTTCTGGTGATCGCCTGAAATGATGTCGATCTTCCAGCCCTTTGCGGCAAGGCCGGAATCTTCAACGGCCATCTGTGCAGCGAGCGTCGAGCCGGGACCGCCAAGGTCGGCGTAGAGGCCGGACTGATCGGACAGCGCGCCGATCTTGACGGTCTTGTCCTGGGCGGATGCGACGCCTGTCACGGCGAAGGTGAGCGCGGTGCTCAGCAGCAACGATGCAATCGACGTCGTCTTCATGCAACTTTCCTTTTTTGAATTTTCTCGTTGGCGGTATCAGACACCAAGATAGGTGTGGAGCTTGTCCATGTTGGCGGCAAGATCCGCATTGGCAAATCCGTCAATGATCTTGCCGTGCTCGACCACGTAGTAGCGGTCGGCAACGGTGGATGCGAAGCGGAAATTCTGCTCGACCAGGAGGATCGTGAAACCCTCCTTCTTGAGCCGCGCGATGGTGTGGCCGATCTGCTGGATGATGACCGGTGCAAGACCCTCGGTCGGCTCGTCCAGCATCAGGAAGCTCGCGCCGGTGCGCAGGATGCGCGCGATCGCCAGCATCTGCTGCTCGCCACCGGACAGCTTGGTGCCCTGGCTGTTGAGCCGCTCCTTCAGGTTCGGAAACAGATCGAAGATCTGTTCGAGCGGCAGGCCGCCCTCGCGGACCACCGGGGGCAGCAGCAAATTCTCCCGCACATCGAGGCTGGCAAATATGCCGCGCTCTTCCGGACAGAATGCGATGCCCATGCGCGCGATCTTGTCGGAGGTCGCGCGGATGATCTCCTGGTTGTTGAACTTCACCGAGCCGGTACGCTTGCCGATGATGCCCATGATCGACTTGAGCGTCGTCGTCTTGCCGGCGCCGTTTCGCCCGAGCAGGGTGACGACCTCGCCCGCGTTCACGTCGAAGTTGATCCCGTGCAGGATGTGGGACTCGCCGTACCAGGCTTCCAGGTTGCGGATCTGAAGGATGTTTCCGCCGGTCGCAGCCTTGGCCGGAGCCTCGGCGATCGCAGTGTCAGGCATGACCGGCTCCCAGGTAAGCTTCCTTGACGCGCTCGTCCTTGGTGAGCTCCGAGTAATGGCCTTGCGCCAGCACCTGCCCGCGCGTCAGCACGGTGATGATGTCGGACAGGTTGGCCACGACGCTTAGATTATGCTCGACCATCAGGATGGTGTATTTCGCCGAGATGCGCTTGATCAGCGCCGCGATCTTGTCGATGTCTTCGTGGCCCATGCCGGCCATCGGCTCATCCAGCAGCATCATCTCAGGGTCGAGCGCAAGCGTGGTTGCGATCTCCAATGCACGCTTGCGTCCATATGGCATCTCGACCGCGGGCGTGTTCGCGAACTCGCTGAGGCCGACATCGTTCAACAGATCGCGTGCGCGATCATTGAATTGGTTGAGCACGGATTTCGAGCGCCAGAAATCGAACGAGGAGCCGTGCTGGCGCTGAAGCGCGACGCGGACGTTTTCCAGTGCGGTGAGATGCGGAAACACCGCCGAAATCTGGAACGAACGAACAAGCCCCAGGCGCGCCACGTCGGCCGGCGCCATCGCGGTGATGTCCTGCCCCTTGTAGAGGATTTTTCCGGCAGACGGTTTGAGGAACTTGGTCAGAAGATTGAAGCACGTCGTCTTGCCGGCCCCGTTCGGGCCGATCAACGCATGAATGCTGCCACGGCGAACCTTGAGCGCAACGTCGCGGACGGCGAAGAAGCCCGCGAACTCCTTGCTCAAGCCTTCCGTTTCGAGAATAAACTCATCGGCCAAACAGATTTCCCCCTGCCCGCGAAAAGCGTGGCTATCCCTAGTTGCTTCGGCTTTCCGGGGGCCTTGGAGCTTATCCTTGCAGCCTGTCCCGAAACGTCGCCTCCGGGCGCGGAATATGCCGGAGGTGACGGGGGTTAGGCAAGGCGGAAAGCTGAGCAGATCAGGTCTCCGCCCGGGAGACTTATGCTCCCTTAGTCGGACCCGTTTCGATATCGCCTGCCCGGCCCCCCGGCTCGCAAGACACCGGTCGTCAAGCCGTCGTTAACGGTCTTTCGGCCCGCGCGCCAGCCTTCATCAAAAATTTTCCCGCGCGGAGGATCATTCGCGGGTTTCGAACTGCCGGGAATATTGTTTTGAATTTCGCTAGCGCCGCTCCCTCCATCGTCAAATCGATCAGGCAGCGTGATCTCCTGAACACGTGGCTGCGACTTTATGCACGCCAGCAGAACGCGCCGGCGATCTGGGAGTACCAGCCCGCCCGCCTCGAAGACGAATTGTCCGATCTGATCTACTATACGGTGGATGCCTCGACACCGGAGCCGCGGCTCACCATCCAGAGCGAAGGCACGCGGATCTCGCGCGCCTACGGCCATACCGGCAAGGGTGTGCTGCTCGATGACTATATCGGGCCGCGTCTCGTGCCTCTCGTGATGCCGATCTATTATGAATGCGCCGCGCGCGGGCTGCCGGTCTACAGCGTTGCCGACGTCGACGACATCTATGGTCGCGTGGTCGCTTACGAACGGCTGCTGCTGCCGTTCCGGACCGACGGCAAGGTCTGCCACATCATCGCCTCGCTGAAGACCTTCTGCGAGGACGGCGGCTTCGAGATCAGGAATCTGATGCGCGGAAATGACGCGCTGCCGCGCCCGAAACTGCGCGCCGTCATCGAACGCGATCTGTTCCACCGCGCGCCCGGCCGCATCGCGGCCGCTGACGTGGTCGAGTTCGCCGACTCGTCCGGTCCCGCCGTCGCTACCGAGACCGTCGAGCTCAACTGACCTTCAGCGCGATTTGACGTCCTTGGCATAGATGTCGGGTTTGAAGCCGACCAGCAGCTTGCCGCCGATCTCCAGCACCGGCCGCTTGATCATCGATGGTTGCGCTAGCATCAGCGCCAGCGCTTTTTTCTCAGTGAGGCCTTCCTTGTCGGAATCGGGCAGCTTTTTGAACGTCGTGCCGGCGCGGTTGAGCAGCGTCTCCCAGCCGACCTTGTCGCTCCACTGCTTGAGCTTGTCCTTGTCCACGCCTGCCGCCTTGTAGTCGTGGAATTCATATGCGACGCCGTGGGTGTCGAGCCAGGCGCGCGCCTTCTTCATGGTGTCGCAGTTCTTGATGCCGTAGATGGTGGTGGGCAAGATGTCCCTCGCGCATGGCCTACGTGACGTTCGCAGCGTTGTACGAAACTCCGCCCCGCGCGACAATATTGCGAACGACGCCAACTCGCCGAACGGACATCCCATGCACGTCACCCACGATCCCGCAGCCGCCGCCACGCCGACCATCGACTTCAACAGCTTCCTCGCGGTCGATATCCGGGTCGGCACCGTCGTTGATGCAAAGCCGTTTCCGGAGGCACGCAAGCCGGCCTTCCGGCTGTGGATCGATTTCGGCCCGGTGATCGGGGTGCGCAAGAGTTCGGCCCAGATCACCGAGAATCATCCGCTCGATACCCTGGTCGGGCAGCAGGTCGCCGCCGTGGTCAACTTCCCGCCGCGCCAGATCGGGCCCGTCATTTCCGAAGTGCTGACGCTCGGCTTCCCCGATGCCGACGGCAAGGTCGTGCTGGTGCAGCCGAGCAAGCCGGTGCCGAACGGCGGCAGGCTGTTTTGATCTCTCAGGGCCGCGGCGGAATGTTCAACCCACGCTGCACCGCCGGGCGCGCCAGCCCGCGTTCGAGCCAGGCTCCGACCGATTTGAACTGGCTGAACTCCACGAGATCGCCGGCGCCGTAGAAGCCGATGAGGTTGCGCACCCACCCAAGCATCGAGATGTCGGCGATGGTGTAATCGTCATCCATGAACCATTGGCGTCCCGAAAGATGCGCCTCCATCACACCGAGCAGGCGCCTGGCTTCGGCGACGTAGCGGTCGCGCGGACGCTTGTCGTCGAAATCCTTGCCGGCGAATTTGTGGAAGAAGCCGACCTGGCCGAACATCGGCCCGATGCCTCCCATCTGAAAGTGCACCCACTGGATGGTCTGGTAGCGGCGCGCAGCGCCCTCGGGCAGAAGCTTGCCGGTCTTCTCTGCGAGGTATTGCAGAATCGCGCCGGACTCGAACAGCGGCAGCGGCCTGCCGCCGGGACCTTTGGGATCGAGGATCGCCGGGATCTTGCCGTTAGGGTTGAGCGAGAGGAATTCCGCCGTCTTCTGGTCGTCCTTGCCGAAATCGACGAGATGGACCTCGTAGGGAAGCCCGATCTCTTCCAGCATGATCGAGACCTTGACGCCGTTCGGCGTCGGGAGCGAATAGAGCTGGAGCAGTTCGGGATGTTTGGCCGGCCAGCGCTTGGTGATGGGAAAGGCGGCGAGATCTGACATCGGCACTCCGGCTGCGTTGGTGAAACGCCGCCTAATCTAGGCCAGCCTGCCGACGGCGCAAGGTCGACCAGCCGTCAGATCAATGCCCGAATCGCCCGTCCGTCACATCGGCCGCAACACGTGCCCGCTGGTGTAGGCGACGTCGCGCTGCGCGCGTTGCTCGATGAAGAGCTGACCGGTGACGAGCAGTGCTCCAGTGAAAACGAGCGCGAGCATCGCAGTGGCGAACTGACTGGCATCATTCATCGCAAGAGCTTCTCCGGCATTTGTTCGGACGGGAACGCCGAGCGACTGGCGCAAGTTCCTGCAAGCTTCAAATAAATTGCCGCTTTTTCCCGAACAGCCGGCTCCTCTCAATAGTTAATCTCCATCCGCAATCCGCGCGGATCTGTCTCCTCGCCCCCGGCACGCTGTGCGCTGTCGCGCGCCGCCACCGCGCAGGCACAGGCGTCGATGAGATCGTCGCGACCGATGCCGGTGCCGTGGCGCAACGTCAGCCATTTCTCGACCTCGGTGAAGCCCCGAGCTTTCAGCAGAGCCACGCGCTGCTCGCGGCCCTGCGCCGAAGTTTTTTTCGCGAGTCGGACTTGTCCGGCGAGATTCCAGAAAATCAGCTCCGGATGCGCTTCTCCGACCGTCGCTTGCCGCGCCGGCGTCATGAGATCGTCGACTTCCCTGATCTTGTCCCTGATATTCCACAGCTGTGCCGACACACCCCTGCCCCTGCCTTCACGCGTCCAATAGTGGCGGTTAGCCTCTGCCATGTCGGAGAAAGTCCAGAGATCGCGGCGCGCGCCGAGAAATACGGCAGGGCCTATCAGCTCTCGCGCGCGCAGGTCACACAGGCGATAGCCGGCCGGTTTCAATCCGATCGGCATGTCGATCATCGCACGCGCATGCGGCATTGCGAGCAGGCGCGTCAGGCCTGGCGAATAGTCGAAGCCATGATCGCCGCGCTCGTTGATCCAGGCCGCGACCCAGCCAAGGCGAAATCCGTCCAAGCCGAGATAATTTGGCAAGTTACGCGTCCGTCATGGTCGATGTCCTCGCGCGTCCCAAGACCTATAACGTCTTGTCGTGATGGCGTTCGAACAGACGCTGCGCCAGCAGCGCATGCCCGAGCGTGCCACCAGCCCGGACGGCCGCCGCAATCATTGCAGCTTCTGCTACTTCTTCCCGGGAAACGCCGACGTTGGCTGCTGCGGCCGTGTGCACGTCCAGGCAATAGGCGCACTGCGTGGTGAGGGCGACCGCGAGCGAGATCAGCTCACGGTATTTCGGCGGAATCAATCCGTCCTTCCGCTCGACCGCATGGTTGAAGGCCAGGAACGCCTTGGCCTCGACCGGCGCGAGGGCTGCGAATGCCGGGACCGACCTGAGATCGTCAGGGTTTTGATAATCGGTCATGGCTTACCTCGTCAGATATTCGCGCATCAAGGCGCGGGCGCGATGCAGGCGCGCCTTTACGGTTTGCCGGGTCGCACCAATTGCGTCGGCGATTTCATCGATGGTCATCTCCTTGACGTCCCTCATCAGCGCGACATCGCGATAGTGCGGCGGCAGCGCCTCGAACGCCGCGGCCACGTCGATCCGCAGATCGTTTTCGGGACGTGTCAACAGCAGAGCTGCGGCCGCATCGTCATCAATATCAGGCGCGAGGCCTGCTCTGCGCGCCAGCCGCAGGCATTCGCGGCGGACGACGCTGAACAGCCACGCCGAAAACGCGAGCCACGAGCGGATGGTGCCGACGTGACGGAACAGGATCCACAATGCTTCCTGCGCCGCATCCTCGGCATCCGCCGAGCTGCGGCAGGTTGCGCGCGCATACCGGCGGATGTCGGGCTGCGCCGTCTCGAGCAGAGCAGCGATCGCATGGGGATCGCCGAGCCGCGCGCACTCGAACAGCTTAGATGAGATCGCAGCCGCACTCACGACACGCCCCCTCGCCCGATCCCTGCCACCGCGCACATCGGGCAATAACCGACAAGGCCGGTCAACGCGACGCCGGCACCGCCGAGCGCGACCAGCCAGGCGGTCGCCCCGACCAGATAAATGAACGCCGCGGCCACCATCGCTGCGCCCAAGGCGATCCGCAACGCCTGGTGCAGACCGCCGATGTTCTTCCTGTAAAACGCCATTGCATCCTCCGAGATGAGCCGAGGCTCAATGCCTCGACCATCAAGAGGGGGCGTCGGCCGAAAAGGATTCGCGGGGGGCGTAATTATTTTCGCGTCAGCCTCCGACAGCCTGATAGGCCAGACGCTTGAACTCGAAGAAGAACGGATTCCAGAAGCCCATGTAACGCTGGGCCATCAGGACGCCTGCCGTGTTGGCCTGCGGGCATATCCACCAATGGGTGCCGGCAAGGCCGCCCCACTGGAATTCACCGGTAGAGTTCGGCGGATCGAACGGCGTCGGCGCAAAGGTGACGGCACCGCCGAGGCCGAAACCCTTGCCGGGGATCGGGCCGAGATTGGCGAAGCGGATGGTCTGCCCTGCCGGCAGCTGGTTCGTCATCATCTGCCGCAGCGTTTCCGGTTTCAGCAGCGCATCCGAACCGGGCAGCAACGCGCGGACCAGCGCGAGCATGTCGGGCAAGGTCGAGACCAGACCGCCGCCGCCGGACAGCCGCGGGAACGGCCGTCGATAGGCTTGCGGAAACGGCAGATTGTCGGCCCGCGTGAGGCCCGGCTTCATGGGATCGAGCACGTCGGCGCCATTGTAGAGCGCAACCAGCCTGCCCTGCTGCGCCTCGGGAACGTGGAAGCCGGTATCGGTCATACCCAGCACATCGAAGATGCGCGCCTTGAGGAAGGCATCGAGCGCCTGGCCGGAGACGACCTCCACGATCCGGCCGAGCACGTCGGTCGCCACCGAATATTCCCAGGCCGCGCCGGGATGATAGGACAGCGGCAGATCGGCCAGCTTGTCGATCATGTCGGAGAGCGGCGTCAGCGGATTAAGCACGCGCGCTTCGTTGTAGCCTTTGAACAGCACCGAGCCGGGATCGAAGATGCCGTAGCTGAGGCCCGCGGTGTGGGTCAGGAGATGCCGGATCGTAATCGGGCTCTTCGCCGGCTCGACATCGGCAAGGCTCGTCGCACCCTGCTTGAGCACCTTGCGATTGCCGAGTTGCGGCAGGATTGTCTCGATCCGGTCGTCGAGCCCGATGCGGCTTTCCTCGACCAGCAGCATGATCGCGCAGGTGACGAAGATCTTGGTATTGGAGAAGGCGCGGAAGATATGGTCAGGCCGCAGAGCAGTGTTCGCCTCGCAATCGGCAAAGCCGATGCATTGCTGATCGACCAATTCGCGCCCGCGCAGCACGGACCAGGATGCGCCCGGGATGATCTCCTGATCGACGTAACGCTGCATAGCCGTCCGCACGGCGGAAAAATCGGTCGTTCTGGCATCCATATGCTTCCCCCAAACTCTGGTTGGAACGGATATAGCGAACTTTCGCTGGAAATGAAGGCCGCCTATCCTTCCCTCATCAACGCCGTCACGTACAGCCGACGCCGGATCCGCATGCCCTGCCGCTGATACAGCGCAATCGCGGAGGTGTTGTTCGAGAATACGTGCAGGAATGGAATTTCCCCGCGCGCTTCGATCCGTCGCGCCACTGCCGCAAGCAGCGCCTGCGCATAGCCGCGCCCGCGATAGTCGGGATGCACGCAAACCGCCGTCATCTCGACGAACTTGCCCGGCTTCATCCGCTCGCCCGTCATCGCAACCAATTCGCCGCCGGCGCGGATGCCGAGGAACGTGCCGAGTTCGTGGGTGCGCCGCGCGAACGGCCCGGGCTTGGTTAACTCCACCAGCGCCGTCATCGCAGGCACGTCGGCCGCTCCCAGCGTGATAATCTCGGCATCCCGCAACGGACTGTCGGCGGGCGAGCCGATCATCTGCTCGCCCGTCTCGGCCAGCACGACCTTGAATCCGGAGGGAATCTCGACCGGCTCCGGCGTGAACAGCGCTGCGACCTGCGAGGGCGACATGAGATCGCTGAGCGCTGCAAAACTTGCCGCGGACATGTCGACCATGTCGGCGAACGGCGTCATGTCGACGGGATAGCGCCGGGCTAGCGGACCTCCCTCGGCCAGATGCTTGTGGCTGGTCGTCAGCGCGCTCCAGATCGGACGATCGAGCAGCGCCTCATCGCTGTCGGACACCGCCTCAGTCCTTCTCGAAGCTGACGATGACGGCGGCATTCGCGATCAGGATGGGATCGTTGGCGACTTCCGTGGCGGAGGGAATCTCCAATCCCCCCTTGACGGCGGTGACGGTGACGGTGCCGTAAGGCAGCTCCTTCGCAACGGCTTCCTTGTCCACCGCCTCGGGGTTCGGCACCGCGATCGTGACGTCGACGAACATGTCGTTCGCAGTCTTGCCGATCATGCGGAAGAAGCCGAGGCTCGAATGCCTGATGGCATCCGACACCGCGCGCTTGGCCGCCTTGGTGGCGTCCCTGCCGTGGACGTCGACGCCCATGCCCATCTCGGTGATACAGCGAATGCGAGCCATGTTTTATTCCTATCGTTGGTGGCTACTCAGTTTCGGCGCCCAGCGGCGCGGCGCAAGTTATCACTCTCGTGTCCCGGACGGGCTGCAACGCTTTAGCGTTGCTGCGCAGAGCCGGGACCAGCAGGCGACAGGGCTCGCTGGTGGAGGGACTCGGCTCTGCAGCACAACGCCAGAGGCGCTGCGCCGCGTCCGGGGCACGAGACCACTGTCGTCAAGCCTTCGCCTTCTCGTGCGCCCGCAGCTCGTCGACCAGCACCCGCACGTTCTCCGAATAGTCGATCGGGATCACGACCAGATGCACGCCGCCCTCTTTGAACGCGGCATCCAGCGTCGGGCCGAAACTGTCGATGTTCTCGATCCGATGCCCCTTCGCCCCGTATGCCTTCGCATACAGAACAAAGTCGGGATTGCCGAAGGTCATGCCGTAATCGGCGAAATGATCAACGGCCTGCTTCCAGCGGATCATGCCGTAGGCGTTGTCCTCGAGCACCAGCACGACGAGGTTGAGCTTGAGACGGATGGCGGTCTCCATCTCCTGGCTGTTCATCATGAAGCCGCCGTCGCCGGCGACCGCGAGCACGCGGCAGTCAGGATAGAGCATCGCGGCCATCATCGCCGACGGCAGGCCGGCCCCCATGGTCGCCAGCGCATTGTCGAGCAGCAGCGTGTTGGCGACGCGTGTGCGGTAATTGCGCGCGAACCAGATTTTGTACATACCGTTGTCGAGCGCGACGATGCCGTTCTCGGGGATCACCTGGCGGATGTCGTGCACGATGCGCTGCGGCGTCGGCGGCCAGCGAGCCTCGGTGGCGCGGTCGGCGAGGTGACCCAGGATCTCTTCGCGTAGCGGCAGCAGCGCCGCCGCCTGCGGCAGCTTGCCTTCGAGACGGTCGGCGAGCAGCTCGAGGCTCGGGCCGACATCGCCGACAACCTCGGCATCCGGAAAATAGACCTGCTCGACACTGGCCGACGTGTAGCTGACGTGAATGACCTTCGGCCCCGACGGCCCCATGATGAAGGGCGGCTTCTCGATCGGATCGTGGCCGATCGCGACGATCAGGTCGGCGGCATCGATGGCGTCGTGGACGTAGTCGCGCTCGGAGAGTGCGGCGGTGCCCATGTAGAGATTTGTGCCGCCGGGTACGGTGCCCTTGCCCATCTGCGTGGTGAAGAACGGAATGCCGGTGCGCCGCACGAAGCTCGATATGCCGTGCGTCGAACGCGGTCGGCTGGTTGCGGCCCCCATCATCACCAGCGGACGCTTTGCGGACAGGATCATCTCCGCGGCGCGGTCGAGCGCGGCGCGGTGGGCCACCGGGATCTCGATCGGATGCACCGGGATCACGGGGACATCCGACACCTCGTCACCGGCGACGTCCTCGGGCAATTCGAGGTGCACCGGCCCGGGCCGCTCCTCCATCGCGACGCGAAAGGCGTCGCGCACCACGGTCGGAATGCTCGAGGCATTGATGATCTGCCGCGACAGCTTCGTCAGCGGCTTCATGGTCGCGACCACGTCCACGATCTGGAAGCGCGCCTGCCGGCTGCTCATGATCGGCTTCTGGCCGGTGATCAGGATCATCGGCATCGCGCCGAGATGCGCATAGGCCGCGCCGGTGGACAGGTTGAGCGCGCCGGGGCCGAGCGTAGACAGGCAAACGCCGGGCTTGCCGGTCAGCCGGCCATGCGTCGCCGCCATGAAAGCGGCGGCTTGCTCGTGACGGGTCAGGACCAGCTCGATTTTGGAGGTGCGCAAGGATTCCACGAGATCGAGATTCTCCTCGCCGGGAACGCCGAAGATCCGATCGACCCCCTCGTTCTCCAGCGCCGCGACGAACAGGTCGGATCCCTTCACCTTGCGCTCCTGCCCGCTCATGTCGCCTCCGCTTTGCTGGCTCCCGTGTTCCACGGCAGCTGGCATATGGTAGCGGCCTGCCGCTCGGGCACAACTCACAAAGAAGCGCGACTGTTCGCTTGATCGCGCAATTGACAGGCAACGATACCTGACTAAAGTCAGACATCATGCTCGACCCCGTCTCGCGCGTTCGCCGCTTCAATCGTGCCGTCACCTCCGCCGTCGGCGCGCTAGATAGTTCCTTCCTGGGGCGCGGCCGGCCGCTGGGTGCGGCGCGGGTGCTCAACGCGATCGGGCACGGGCGTTCGGATGTCGCCGAGATTCGCGACTATCTCGGTCTCGACTCCGGATTGATGAGCCGTCTGCTGCGCAGTCTCGAGGACGAAGGACTGGTCGAGACCGAAGCGCATCAGGACGATGCACGCCGGCGTGTCGCGAGATTGACCCGGACCGGCCGGCGCGAGTTCGCAGCGTATGAGGCGTTGTCGAACACGCAGGCCGAGGGCTTGCTCGCGCAGCATTCGCAACGCGAGGCGCTGCTGGCTGCGATGGACCTGATCGCGTGCGCGTTGACGCGCGAGCGTGTTGCGCTGGAGGAGACGGATCCGCGAAGCGAGCAAGCGCGCTACTGCCTCGGCGAGTATTATGCCGAACTCGGCCGCCGCTTCAAACAAGGCTTTGACGTCTCGCTGTCGCGCGACCCCGACGCCAAGGACATGCGCCGCCCGCGCGGCTGCTTCATCGTCGCGATGTCAGACACGCTGCCGATCGGCTGCGTCGGCCTCAAGGGAACCGATCACGGCTATGCCGAGATCAAGCGGCTGTGGGTCGCGCCCGCCGCGCGCGGATTGCGACTCGGCCGGCGGCTGATGGACGCGGCAGAACGCGCCGCGCGGGAGCTCGGCATCACGCTGCTGCGGCTCGACACCAACAGCGCGCTGCCCGAGGCCGGCCAGCTCTACCGCAGCACGGGCTGGCGCGAGATTCCGCGCTTCAACGACGATCCCTATCCGGACCTGTTCTTCGAGAAGCGCCTCTGAGTTCTCCGATCATGCGGCCGCCGGGGCAACGGCGACCTGCGGCTTCGCGAAGGGCTTGAACGTCATCGCCATCAGGAAGGCGCCGAGTCCCATCGCCCAGGAAAGAATGTACAGCCAGGCGTAGCTGGAGAAGGCGTCGTAGATCAGGCCGCCGGCGAGCGGGCCCGTCGCCATGCCGAGGCTGCCGGCCATCGCCGTGCCGCCGATCACCGTGCCCATCATCCTGAGCGGAAAGTTTTCGCGGATCAGCACGGCGTAAAGCGGCATGGTGCCGGCATAGATGAAGCCGAACACCGCGCCGACGGCGTAGAACGTCGCCAGCTGATGGGCGAAGACGTAGGCGAGCGCGCCGAATGCCTGCAGCAGCAGCCCCGAGACCAGCACGCGCTTGGCGCCGAAACGGTCGCCCATCAGGCCGAAGGCGATGCGGCCGCCGAGACCGGCAAAACCCTCGATGCTGTAGATCGTCACCGCCGCGACCAGCGGAATGCCGCAGCTCACGGCGTAGCTGACGGTGTGGATGATCGGACCGGAATGGGTGGCGCAGCAGAAGAAGTTGGTCGCGAGCAGGATCAGAAATTGCGGCGAGCGCAGCGCCTCGCCCATCGACATCTCGTCCTGCCCGGCCCCCTCGCCCATCGGTGCGGCCGCGGCCTGCACGAGCGCCGGCGGACGGCGCACCAGGAACGAGACCGGGATCATGATGGCGCCGACCACCAGAGCCACGATCTGCATCGAGGTACGCCAGTCATGGTTCGAGACGAGCCAGGCCGCCAGCGGCGACATCGTCATCGGCGCCACGCCCATGCCGGCGGACACCAGTGACACGGCAAGGCTGCGATGGGTATCGAACCAGCCGGTCACGGTCGCCATCATCGGCGCGAAGATTGCCGCGCAGGAGGCACCGGTCAGAAGGCCGAACACGACCTGGAACACGATCAGGGAGGTCGCATGGCTCGCCGCGAACAGGCTGAGCGCCAGCACCGTCGATCCCGTCAGTACCACCGGCAGCGGACCGAACCGGTCGGACAGCGTGCCCCAAACCATGCTGGTGCAGGCCATGGCCAGGAAGCCGATCGTCATCGCGCTGGAGATGCCGGTCACCGACCAGCCGGTGTCCTTGGCGATCGGCTGCAGGAACACCGGCAGCGAAAACATGCCGCCGATCGCGACGCAGCCGAGCAGGCCGCCGGCGGCGACGATCACCCAGCGATAGGTGGAAGAATTCATCTCTGGCCTCCGCATCCAATCTTGTCCTAGGGGAAGACGGACGGGAACTGCGCCGGCCGACAGGGATCACGCAAGTTTTTGCAGGACCTGCCAGGCAAAATTCGCGAAAACAACCCCATGCACAGTAGCCGGCCCCTGCGGGATCAAGGACTTAACGATCGGCGTCGATGAGCTGAAGGCGGCCCGCCGCGATTGACCCGTCGGGCAAAACACCTGTCCGACGGCCGGTTCCTGCGCAGAGACGACCCAGCGCGATGGCGACGCATGGAACGTGTGATGCAAGGCCTCACACGGCGGCGCTGCGGCGCCAGGTGCTGACGGTGAGCCAGACCGCCGAGACCAGGAAGTAGACCGCGCCGACCGCGGCGTAGCCGGCGACATTCGCGATCGACGGGATTGCCGGCATCGTGGCCTGAAAGATGAAGAAGCCGCCGGCGAGCGCCGATTGGCCGCCGCTGAGCACCATGGCCCATTGCGCGCCGTAAAGCTTCCAGCGCCGCAACGCCGTGCCGAGTTGCAGCAAGCCCGACACCATCGCCCAGGCGCCGAAGATCCCGAGCACCCAGTTCATGCTCACCCGCAAGGCCAGTGCGACCGCGAAGGCGGTCAGCAGGCTGACCAGCACGTTCAGGGCCTGCGTGCTGTTCTGACTCAATCCGCCGCTGCAGAGCGCGTCGAGATAATTGGCGGCGGCATCCCACGCCGGATAGGCGACGAGCAGCGTAGCGGCGACGACCGCCGAGGATGGCGCGATGGCCAAGGCCGCGATGACCCAGGCGAGCGAAAACGCCGCTCGCAGGAAGTAATACTGCTTCAGCCATTGGGCGCGGTCGGCGATGTTCAAGGTTGTCTCACGATCTGTCATTTCAGTTTCTTCCTACTAGTTGGTAGATTGATAGTTCAAATTCATTATCGCAGGCCAGCTGCACCACCGGCCTCGCGCGACCTCCGTCAGTGCCTGGTGGACAGCCGGTCCAGCAACGGCCGGGTGATCGTTCCGAACATCCTGACATCACCATAGGCCCGCGATGACAGCATCGCGCCGTGAACGGTCGCCATGAAGCTTTCAGCCTCGACCTTCGCAGAACTGGACAAGTGCAGCCGCCCCTTCCGCTTGCCGCGCTCCAGAACCGCCGTCAGCCACAATGCCACGGCACGAAAATGCGCGCGGACTTCAAGCGCGACCTCGTCGGGGAGTATTGGAAGCTCGCTCGCCAGCAGCGCACAGACGCAGAAGGGAGCTGTCGCATCGGTGATGCACGCCTCCCAATAGGCCACGTAGTTTTCGAGCTGGTCGCGCGGGTCCGGGATGTTGCGCTCGAGCGCCGCCAATCCTGCCTGCGCCTCCTCGCGATAGCGCGCCACGAGGGTGCGGACCAGATCGACCTTGCTGGCGAAGTGATGGTGAATGCTCGGCTTGCGGATGCCGACGACGTCAGCGATGTCGGCATAGCTGAAGCCGTTATAGCCCCCTGCAATGATCAGCGAGCGCGCACAGGCCAGGATGTCGTCGGCAGTCGAGGAAACGTTGCTCATGCAGACTATCTACCTTCCAGTTGGTAGAATTGGCAAGACAGTATGCTTCAATGATCCGTGAATGCTAGGAGCCCTGTATGACCATCCGTCCCATCATCCGCTATCCCGACCGCCGGCTCGCGATGCCGGCCCGCCCCGTCACCGCATTCGACGAGGGCCTGCGCGAGCTTGCGGCGGATCTGCTCGACACCATGCGCGCAGCGCCCGGCATCGGCATCACCGCGCCGCATATCGGTGCGCCCTTGCGGCTCGTCGTACTCGAGCTCGACGCCAAAGATGGCCCTCTCACTTACGTCAATCCGGTCATTGAATGGACCTCACCCGAGATGATCCTCCACCGCGAGGGCAGCGTCTCGATGCCGGGGGTCAACGACGAGGTGCAGCGCCATGCGCGCGTGCGGATCAGCTATCAGGATCTCGACGGCAACGTGCGAAGCGAGGACTCGGACGGCCTGCGCGCCGTGTGCCATCAGCACGAGATCGACCAGCTCGACGGCCTGTTCTGGATCCAGCGGCTGTCGCGGCTGAAGCGCGAGCGGCTGGTGAAGAAGTTCGAGAAGATGGGGCGGAGTTCGTAATGCATGCATTCCCGCTTGCAGGACGATCGCATCCGTCGCGTTGCGCCATCTGGACGGACGCCGCGTCCTGCAAGACGACCGCTTTGCGGTCTCCTCAGGCTGAGGCTGAGCAGCATCGGTGCTTGAGACCCGTGCCACGCATCAGGTCCGCATCCCGAGGGACGGCCAACGACAGGCGCCTAGACGGATGGCAGGCGAAGCCGCCCCACCTGGGCAACCGCGACCTCACGCCCTCTTCCCGCCCCGCTTGGTGATCGGCGCGTTGCGGCGCTCGCGCTTGCCGCGCGCGATCTCGGTTGCCAGCGCGTCCAGCTTCGGCTCCCAGAAATTCCGGAACTGACCGACCCACGCATCCACCGCGCGAAGCCCGGCGACGTCGACAGAATAGAGCCGCCTCTGCGCGTCCGCGCGCACGTTGGCAAAGCCACTCTCGCGCAGCACCTTGAGATGCTGCGAGACCGCCGCCTGAGTGATCCCGAACTCGACCCCGATCATTTCGACGACCTCACCGGAGGCCATCTCTCCGCGCGCCAGCAACTCGAGGATGCGGCGGCGCACGGGATCGGCGAGGACTTCGAAAATTTGCATCAACTTCCTGTGCCGGGATGTGCGATGTCGGGCGGCATCTCGCCGCGATAGAACGCGATGGTCCGGTCGGAGCGCCGCTTCGCCTCGTCGGGATCGACTCCGCTGGCGACATGCGCCGCGCGCCAGGACTCGCCGCTGGTCGTCATGAACTCCTTGCCCTCCGGCGAGACCATCCAGGCCTCGGCCGTCTCATGGTCGACCGATGCCCCCGTCGCAACATAGCGATCCAGCCCCGCGAGCGCGAGGTCCCAGCCGACGCCCACCGCGCCCGGACCGAACTGAGTCCAGTGATCCTCGATGATGGCGGTGTGCTCGAGCGTCAAACGCGCCTGCTCTCGTTCGGCCGCCAGCGTGACGTCGATCCAGCTGATCGCGCCGCCGAACTCCCATGTCGCTGCGAAATGAGTCGGCGGCGTGCACGCCGTGATGGTGCCGCCGGCATTGCCCTTGACCTGGTAACGTCCGCCGAGCTGGAGGTCGCCCTCGACCGCCGCAAACCAGCGCGGAATGCGGTCCCTGTTGGTCACGGCGTCCCAGAGATCGTCGACACCGGTGTCGTAGAGCCGCGTCAGTGTCACCGCGCTCGCGGGTTTCCCGTCCTTGTCGAAATTGCGCACCGAGCGCGCAACGAGGCCCAGGACTCTGGCGACGTCGATCTGCATGGCATTTCTCCCGATCGTTTCGTTCGAGCAGGAATATCGGGCTCTACGAATATAAGTCAATACTTATATTCCCCCCTGCGGTGCGTCAAACCACCTCGCGGGCGGCGTGAACCAAAGCCCTGCCCAAGCGTCTATTCCGTCCCCACCCAACCCCAGTGCTCGCAGACGGAAGGCTGTCATGAAAGTTCGCAAAATCACCCTCGCCGACGCATCGTTCGAACGCTCACCGGGACAGGACGGCGAGATTTTCGCGGCGAACGTGATCGACCAGCGTCACGGCGGGCCGATCACCATCGGCTTCGGCCGCTACGCACCGAACCAGCAGCTGGACGAAAAGCTCGGCGTCGACGACGTCATGCTCGTCCTGGAAGGAAAGCTCTCGGTCAGCAGCGCCGGCAGCACCGTCACGGCAGGTGCCGGCGAGATCGTCTACATGCCGAAGGGCGAGACGGTCACCATCCGCTCGCACGAGCAGGGTGCCGTCACCGCCTATGTCACCTATCCGCATTGGCAGGAGGCTGGCGAGTGAGCGCGAACCCGTCCGCGGCCCATCCTTCGATGGCGCCCGCCTGCGGCGGGCAAACGGGATGAGGTCTTCTTGCGGCCAGTTCTTGGACCTCATGGTGAGGAGCCCGCACAAGCAGGCGTCTCGAGCCATGCAGGCCAAGATCGCTATTTCAGCGGCAGGAACACGTCCGCGACCGTCTCGTGCTCCGGCACCTCCGGGAAGAAGTTGAGCCGTTGGCAATAGATCGGGAAGTCGCGCGCCTCCTCGCCGCTGGCCGGAAGCCAATCGCGATAGAGGTAGAGCGCGGCGGGCTCGAGATTGTCGGTATAGCCCGTGACGCGCAACACGGCGCAGCGACCGCCGGGGATCTCGCCGGCCTTGATCGCTTCGCCGTGCGCCTCGATCGGCTGATCGGTCCCGACGCAAAGGTCCACGCTGTAGTCGCCCTGCTGCGCAGGACGCCCCTCGGAATGCCAGACAGTGAAAGTCGGATGATTCCTGGGGTGCAGGTTGGCCGCCTTGCGCCACGCGATGAACCGCCTGATGGTGGCACCGAGCGTTCCGGGGTTTCCCCGATGCTCCATGATCGCCACCCGTGTCGGCGGCACGTCGCGGACCGTCACGTCCGCCGTGGTAAAACGTCTCTGCATGAGCTTGCTCCTCGCCTTGTCGAGAGGCCCGAAGGCCGCAAGCCACGGCTCCCATTCCGGCGATGTCCGGAACGACGACGGCGATTGCCCGAACCGTTGCCGAAAGGCGCGGGCGAAGGCATCGGGGGCATCGTAGCCGGCGTCCATTGCGATATCGGTGACATCGCGCGCGTCGCTGTAGGCCAGCTGGTGCGACGCGCGCTTCATGCGGGCGAGCTGGACGTAACGATGCACCGATAGCCCGAAGGTCGCGGTAAACTGCCGGTGGAAGTGGAATTTCGAGAAGGCGGCGATTGCTGCGAGACTGTCCAGGTCCAGATCGTCGTCGAGATGCCGGTCGATATGCTCCAGCACCCGGCGCATCCGGTCCTGATAGTTTTGCAGCGCCGTCGTCATCGTCCTTCCTCCGTGGCGGCTGCAGTTAGGCGAAGATGGGCGGGACGCGCTCGACCGATCTTGCGGTTTGGCAGGGTGTCCTTCGTAGGATGGATAGAGCGAAGCGAAACCCATCATGGCTGGCGCTCGGCGAGAGAAGCCGATGGGTTTTGCTTCGCTCTACCCATCCTACAAGCTACGCTCGCCCTACCCGCCCGCCATCAGTTCCTTCGCCAGCGCCATGTAGGCCGGCAGCGTCACGGGATCGTTGGCGGCGTTGCCGGCGACGGGATGCGAGGCGTAGCGCGCGATCACCATCTCGGCCTTGGGATCGATGTAGATGCCCTGGCCGTAGACACCGCGCGCCATATAGGCACCGTGTTCATTGTGCGTGACCCACCATTGGTTGCGGTAGGACGCGCCCGGCAGCGTCGGGTAACCGGCCGGCGCGAATTTTTCGGGATCGCCGCCGCGCGCGATGTCCTCGACCACCTGCGACGGCACGATCTGGCGGCCATTGAAGCGGCCGTGATTGCGCATGGCCTCGCCGAAGCGGGCGAGATCGCGCAAGGTGGTGGAGAGGCCGCCGCCGCCGCTCTCGGTGCCGATGCGATCGACGTGATAATGCGCATCCTCCTCCGCGCCCATCGGTTGCCAGATCCGCTCGGACAAGAGCTCCGCCAGCGTCAAGCCGCTGACGCGCCGGCAGATCCACGCCAGCACGTCGGTGTTGACGGTCTTGTAGGCGAAGGCCTTGCCGTGCTCGCCCTGCTTCTTCTGCGCGATCAGAAAATCGAAGATGTTGGTCGGCCCGTCGTAGTCCGGCGGGATCGGCGCCATGCCGTTAGCCCGCCGCAGGCCCCACACGTCCGAATTCTGGTCGGTGTAGACCTCGGTGTAGGCGAGCCCCGTGGTCATATCCATGACCTCGTGCACGCGCGCATCGCCGAACCCGCTCGCCTTCAGCTCCGGCACATAGTCCGTCACCGGCGCCTGCGGATCGATCTTGCCCTCGCTGACCAGAATGCCGGCGAGCACGCCAGTGAAGGATTTTGTCACGGACATGCCGATATGCGGCTTGTGTGGCTTCAGCGCGCCGAAATAGCGCTCGTAGATCAGCCTGCCCCGATGCAGCACGGCGATGCCGTCGGTGTAGGTCTCCTCCAGCATCTTTGCGAAGGTCATGGGCCGGTCGTCCATCGTGGTCGAGGCGACCGCGCCGATGTCGTGATCCTCGCGCGGAAGCGGCGACGCCGGCCCTGCCCCGCGCCAGACGTTCACCGTGGGCACCAGCTGGCGGATGTTGCTCCAGGCCCAGCGCAGTTCGGGGAAGTTGCGGAACGAGCCGTTCTGAAAGGTGATGAGGCGGTCGGGCGCCGGCGGGAAGCCCCGCATCCAGCCGAGGGTTTCGGGATCGGTCTCGGCGGCGGTGGGCTGGCTGGCGGCGGGTGTGGTGGTGGACATGGACAATGGCTCCAGACGTTCGGCGCCGATGTCGTAGCATCAGATCATACCGCGGACATCCCGCGTTTGCGACGGGCACCTGCGCGCCGGACACCGGGGGTGCAACCGGAGTTTGGTACGAGAACGCGACCGGTACGGCCGGATCACTTTTTGGTCGTGTCCTCCGATGGCAGCGCTGCCGAGCCGCCGATCTTCTTCGAGACCACGTAGACGTCGACGGCACTCATCGAACATTCCTCGCTCGATGCCTGGCTGTTCGTGATGACCGCGATCGTCGTGCCATCCCGGGTGTGAAACGTGATGTCGTAAACCTGCTGGTAGCGATCCTTGCCGATCTTTTCGGACGCGAGACGAACGGCCTTGGTCTGCGTCTCGTTCACCGATGGAATATCAATCAGGCCGGCGTTCTTGAGGTGCACGAGGGCCATGTTGGTGGGCCAACTCGCGCAATCCGGAGTCTTCGCCAGCGCCGCCGCAGGCGGCATGGCAAATATCGCGGCCGTCGCCATTGTCAACGCGGCGCGCATCAACGCGCCCCCTTGATGGTGTGGTCGCCACCTGTCCAGATCTGCTTGCGCTTGGTGATGGACAGGACGGCAACGTCGATGCCGTCGTGGTCGCCGCGCTTGTAAAGCTTCTCGCCAGTCTCGAGTTGCCGAAGTCCTGTGTAGGTCAAACAAGGTATTCTCCGTTTGGTTCGCCGCCAGATACCATAGCGCTCGCGCCGAGCACTTGCGCGACAATCAGGACGGCGGCACCCCCCTGAAGCGATCGAGCACGGGCACGCCGAGCGGCTCGTAGTGCCTGACATTGCGCGACAGGATCGTCAGAGCATACTGGCGTGCAGTGGCAGCAATGATGACATCGGCAAATCCTGGCCCATGCTCCTGCCCCAGGGCCCGGTCTGATTGAAGTGCCATCAATTTCAAGGACTCCCGGACGCGCCACGTCAGGCGACATTCGAGCGAAGCAAGGCTCACCTGCCTATTGCTTGAAGCAATGCTCGCGGTGCCACCTCAGGAAATGCGGATGTGGGTGATCCGATGCCCGCTGCGGCGCAATTGCGTAGCCGGTCTTATTCATCATCGACCGCACTCCATCCAGATCGTTTGTCTGGCGAGAGATCAAGATTTCCAGATTATCCGCCAAGCTGACGAGGCCGCGATCAAACATCCAATGCGCGGTGCCAGAAAGTGCGACGCCATTGTTAATGATGTCTGGCCCATTCGCCTCAACCGGTCGAATGTGAGCGGCCGCAACTTCTGCCCGTCCCATTCCATTGATGAGCTTCAGCCCGGTAATGGCACAACGCTCATCATAAGCGCGCAGTACGACACGGCGAAAGACGCGATCGCGCAAAATTCTCGAGACAGTCAAACTAACACGATCGCGCTGCTGTTCGAACCTGAACGGCACCTGTGTCTCATTGAGATCAAGCTGTCGGACATCTCCATCAAGCCGCGGCAGCAGCGGTGCACTCTCGGCCAAACCGAGTTCGCATATTCTGTTGAAATCGTCAGGAGAGATTGGCCGGACTGCCGCCTGGGCACGCCCCGAAATTCGTCCGTGCTCATTCAGGACGCCCCGCTCCACCGGACCATTTGGCCCGTTGAAAGAAACCGGATTGGCAAAGTCGAGATAACTTCCGGGTTCAATCAGGGCGAGATACATTCCCGAAATAGCAGGGTCGGGAATGACCTGCTGAACCCGAGCTATCGCAAAGTAGCCACGCGTTTCAGCCACCTTGCTGGGTTCGTAGTAGATGATCCAATCGCCGATGCAGGCTTCGACGCGGCGCAGGTACTGGCTCGGAAATTGATATTGTTCAGCGGGGCTGTCATCGTAGATCGAGTCCGACCGATGGATGAATACCCCAAATCCCATGATTCTTGCGGCGCCGCCTCTCCAGGCAGTGACTACCTAATTCAATTTGCTTAGCTTAGCGAGGAAGCTACTCCCACTCAATCGTCCCAGGCGGCTTGCTCGTCACGTCATACACCACCCGGTTCACGCCCTTCACCTCGTTGATGATGCGCGTGGCGGTCTCGCCCAGGAATTTCATGTCGAACTGGTAGAAGTCAGCGGTCATGCCGTCGGTGGAAGTGACGGCGCGAAGGCCGACCACAAAGTCGTAGGTGCGCCCGTCGCCCATGACGCCGACGGTCTTGACCGGAAGCAGCACCGCGAAGGCCTGCCAGATGTCGTCGTAGAGACCATGCTTGCGGATCTGGTCGATGTAGACGGCGTCGGCCTTGCGCAGGATGTCGAGCTTGTCCTTGGTGATCTCGCCGGGGCAGCGGATGGCAAGGCCCGGGCCCGGGAACGGGTGGCGGCCGACGAAGATTTCGGGCAGGCCGAGCTCGCGCCCGAGCTTGCGCACCTCGTCCTTGAACAGCTCGCGCAGGGGCTCGACGAGCTTCATGTTCATGCGCTCGGGCAGACCGCCGACATTGTGGTGCGACTTGATGGTGACCGAGGGTCCGCCGGTGAAGGAGACGCTCTCGATCACGTCGGGATAGAGCGTGCCCTGCGCGAGGAAATCGGCGCCGCCGATCTTCTTGGCCTCGGCCTCGAACACCTCGATGAAGAGTCGGCCGATGGTCTTGCGCTTGGTTTCGGGATCAGTGACGCCTTCGAGCTCGCCGAGGAAGCGCTCCGACGCGTCCACGTGCACCAGCGGGATGTTGTAGTGGTGGCGGAACAGATCGACGACGGTCTTGGCTTCGTCGAGACGCAGCATGCCGTGATCGACGAACACGCAGGTGAGCTGGTCGCCGATGGCTTCGTGGATCAGCACGGCCGCGACCGCTGAATCGACGCCGCCGGACAGGCCGCAGAGCACCCTGCCTTTGCCGACCTGGGCACGGATCTTCGCGATCTCCTCCTCGCGAAAGGCGCGCATCGTCCAGTCGCCGGAGAGGCCTGCGATCTTGCGCACGAAATTGCGGATCAGCTTGGCGCCGTCGGGCGTGTGCACCACTTCAGGATGGAACATCAGGCCGTAATATTTGCGCGTCTCGTCCTGGATGATCGCGAACGGCGCGTTCGGCGAGGTGCCGGCCACCGAGAAGCCCGGCGGCATTTTGGTGATGCGGTCGCCATGGCTCATCCAAACCTGGTTCTTGCCGCCCGATGACCAGACGTCCTCGAACAGCTGGCTCGGCGCCTTGACCTCGACGTCGGCGCGGCCGAATTCGCGGTGATGGCCGCCCTCGACCTCGCCGCCGAGCTGGGCCGCCATGGTCATCTGGCCGTAGCAGATGCCCATCACGGGCACGCCGGAATCGAAGATCAGCTGCGGCGCGCGGGGCGAGCCTGCCTCATGCACCGACTCCGGACCGCCGGAGAGGATCACCGCTTTCGGCTTCATCTCCTTGAAGGCCTCTTCGGCCTTGTTGAACGGGACGATCTCGCAATAGACGCCGTCCTCGCGCACGCGACGGGCGATCAGCTGCGTCACCTGGCTGCCGAAGTCGACGATGAGAATCTTGTCATGCGCCGAGGCCACCGAGGGCGTCGACGCGGAGCGGTCGTGCTGTGCTGCTGTCATGGCCAGCAGATACGCGACGTGCGACCGGCCTGCAACCGCGCGGACCGCGCGCCCACATTCTTCTTTGGGCATGGACAAACGCCAATAGGACAGTATTATTGACGTAATTCGCTCCGGATCACACAGGAGCCATTAGGGAGAGCGCTCGTGTCACAGCACCATCAGCCATCAAAGCTTGCCGCGCTCGGCCGGACCTGGGTCGAGGCCTGGAATGCGCGCGATCTCGACCGCGTGCTCGCACTCTATGACGAGGCCGCCGTGATGACCTCGGACCGCATTCCGATGCTGGCGTTCGATGCCAGCGGCACGGTGCGCGGCAAGGCGGCGTTGCGGGCCTATTGGGGCAAGGCGCTCGGGCTGATTGCGAACCTGCATTTCACGGTGATCGACGTCTTCGTCAGCCCGGACAGCGTCGTCGTGTTCTACGAGAACGAGCGGGGCAAGCGGATCTGCGAATATCTGCGGGTGAACGAGGCGGGGCTGATCGTGCAGGGTTCGGCGAACCATCTGGTGGAGTAACCTGTCCTCGTCATTGCGAGGAGCTCTTGCGACGAAGCAATCCAGACTGTCGCCGCGGATGCATGACTGGACTGCTTCGGTCCGCTGGCATGACAGAGACTGCTGGACGAGCGTACGCTAACACTGCGCCCGCCGGCTCTGAAACAGGATCTCCTCATGAAGCTCCCCACCTCCCCCTTTACCGTCACCGACTGGAGCACGGTCAGCCCGACCACACATGCCGGCGAACGCGGTGAGGCCATTTGGCGCACGCTCACCATCGGCGATCTCCGGGTCAGGATGGTGGAATATTCGCCGGGCTATCTGGCCGACCATTGGTGCGATCGCGGCCACGTGCTCTACGTGCTGAAGGGCGAGCTCGACAGCGAGCTGCGCGACGGGCGAACATTCAAGCTGACGGCGGGGATGAGCTACCAGGTTTCGGACTACGGCGACGCCGCGCACCGGTCGTCGACCGCAACCGGCGCGACGCTCTTCATCGTGGACTGAGATCCGACCGGCGGTTTATTTGCACCGCAAAATAGCAAAGTCATGCGACGTGCCGGGTCGCGGGTGATGCCTTGAACTGGCCCCAAATTCTCGCTATATTGTGATCATCGATACTTGGCCGAACGACTGGGCCGCTTCGCTTCGTTGCAGACGGGCGCGCACGCTTCAGATGACTTCTCCAAACATCGACTGAACAGGACCATGGGCGCATGCTGCGTACCGGTCCACGTGCGTAGGCTCTTTAACTAACTAAAGGAAATTCCCATGGCTATGGGCACCGTGAAGTGGTTCAACACCCAAAAGGGTTATGGTTTCATCCAGCCGGACGACGGCCAGAAGGACGTGTTCGTGCACATCAGCGCCGTCGAGCGCGCTGGCCTCTCCTCCCTCAACGAGGGTCAGAAGGTCTCGTTCGACATCGTCGCCGATCGTCGCAGCGGCAAGTCCTCGGCTGACAATCTCCGCGTCGGCTAACGCCAACGCACCGTTCTGACCACGGACGTACCGGCAGAACGTTAGAGCTTGAAAACCCCGCGACCGGAATCCGGTCTGCGGGGTTTTTGTTTTGGGGCGGTCTGTCATTCCGGGGCGCCCGCAGGGCGAACCCGGAATGACGGGCGAGACATTAGGCACCCTTCTTCAGCACCGACACGAAAAACCCATCCGTCCCGGTCCGCCGCGGCGTCATCAGCCAACCCTCCGGCGATTGCAGCGCGGCCTCGCCGAACGCCTCTGCCTTGTCCCAGAGCACGCTCGCGGTCTGCTCGGGCGGGACGGGCGCGAACTCGGGATGGCGCGCGACGAATGCCCTCACCTGCTCGCCGTTCTCTTCCGACAGCACCGAGCAGGTGATGTACGCGATGCGGCCGCCGGCCTTCACCAGCGGCACTGCGCGCTCCAGCACCTCGACCTGGTCGCGCAGGCGAATCTCCAGCGCGCCCGGGCGCATGCGCCATTTGGCGTCGGGGTTGCGGCGCCAGGTCCCGGTTCCCGTGCAGGGCGCATCGATCACGACGAGGTCGGCGGTGCTGCTGATGTCGGCCAGGGGATCGGCGTCGCCCTTGGGCGTGCGGACATCGGCATTGTGGACGCCGGCGCGCGACAGCCGCTCGTGGATCGGGGCGAGCTGACGCTTGTCGCTGTCGGTCGCGATCAGCCGGCCCTTGCCCTGCATCAGGGCAGCGAGCGCGAGCGTCTTGCCGCCCGCGCCGGCGCAGAGGTCGATCACCTGCTCGCCGGGTTTTGCCGCCGTGAATTGGGCCGCCAGCTGCGACCCTTCATCCTGCACTTCGATCGCGCCCTTGATGAAATCCTCCTCGGCCTGGATGCCGGGGTTGCGCGCGTCGGCCGAAAGCGCGATGCGCAGGCCCGTTGCCGACCATGGCGTCGGTTTCGCGTGAAGATGAGCAAGCGACTGCAGAGCCTTGTCGCGATTGGATTTTAGCGTGTTGACGCGGAGGTCGAGCGGCGCCCGGCTGGCCATCGCGGCCGCCTCCGCCGCGCGGTCCTCGCCGAACACTTTTGCCAGGTGCGGATCCAGCCATTCCGGATAGTCGCCGGCGATCGCCGCCGGCGCGTCCTTGAGGGACCGCGAGCCGAGCGCGGCCTGCTCGGCCTCGGTCAGCGGCGCCGGCGCGAAGCGGCTACCGTCGAACAACGCACCCATCGTGGCCATGTCCATGTCGCGCTCGAGCCGGAGCATACCGATCAGCCTGGCACGCGCGGTATCGGACTCCATCAGGAACGCGCTCGAGGCGTAGCGGCGCAGCACGTCCCAGACCAAGCCGGCAATGGCGGCGCGGTCGCCCGAGCCGGCAAAGCGGTGCGCGGTACCCCACTCCTTCAACGCCTTGGCCGCGGGCACGCGGTCCTTCTCGATGGTGTCGATCAATTCGATGGCTGCGGACAGCCGGGCAGCGGGAGTCATTTGAATCTTTCAGGTCAGGATCGGCGCGCAAGCGTCAGATCAACAACAGCATCTTCAGCGCGAAGTAGATCCACATCGCGAGCAGCACCAGCACGCCGGCGAGCCAGGCCATGGAGCGGCGGCCGAGATCGTTCGAGGACACGAACACCCCGGCATGGGCGAACCGCGTCACCACGAACACCCAGGACATCAGCACGATGAAGAGATCGGCATGGCGCAACGGCAGCGCCAGCGCGATCAGGACATAGAACAGCACCGGCAGTTCGAACTGGTTGCGGTAGCAATTGGCGAGCTGCGTGGCGCCCTTGGGCCAGTTCGGCTCGCCCAGCGCGATGTCGCGAATTTTGGTCTCGCCTGCGACCAGGGTGCGGCGGCGCGCCAGCACCATGCCGATCAGCAGCGCGAAGGTGAGACCCACCTGCACGAACACAGGCAGCAGAACCATCTGGATGGACATCGGAACTTTCCCGTAAGGCGGCATGCCGCGGACCGTCATTAGCCGCGTCCGCCGGTCCTGACAATCAACGAGTTGAACCGGCGTTCCCGTTCCCGCGACCAACCGCCGATAGCTCAAGCGATTTTGCTTCTTCGGGCCGCACGGCGAGCCAGCCATGACAACCTTGTCCAGCCTTCTGACCGACTCCGCCGACGGCAGGCTTGGTATCCTGATGTCGGCGCTGTCAGGTGTTGCGGGGGCCCTCGCGGTCGCGCTGGCAATGACCGTATATTTCCGCCTGTCCTACCGCACCTGGCGCGACGTCGTCAGGCATGGCCTCGCCACCCTCGCCGCGCTCGTCCTGTTTGCCTTCGCCGCCTACGACATGCGCCATGCCGCGGCGGCCTATCTCGGCCTCAACCCGTCCAAGCCGGCGGTCGAGTTCGAGATCCGCATGCCCCGGGACACGTTGACGACCGCGTCCGAGTCCCAGATCGAGCTGCACACCGACCGCAACCAAACCTTGGCGCTGGTCGACGGTGTGAGTGAACTCGGCGACGGCCGCGCATTGCTGCGCGGCGCGGTCGCGCTCAACCACCGCACCGCGGACCGCGTGCTGGTCGTGAACCTGCCGGGCAAGGGTATTTTCGAATTCCGCCTCCGCCTGCCCGCCGAGCCGCATCGCTCCCAGGAGTTCGGCCCCTGGCACCTCGCCGACCGCATCGCTTCGCCGCTCGCCGACACCGTCGCGCCGCAAGACGCCTACAAGATCCGCTACCGCGTGCTTTAAACTTTGTTCGCTGCGATCGATGCCCGCGCTGTCATCGTTCCGACGCGCCGGCGCGGGTACGATGATCGCATGTCCGAATTTCGCCTGACGCAGATTTCCGACACCCATCTCGGCCGGCGCTTTCCCGGCCTGATCGCCAACTTCCAGGCGATCAGCGCGCATATCGACGGCAACCGGCCCGATCTCGTCGTCAACACCGGCGACATCGCCTTCGACGGGCCGACCAGTCGCGACGATGTTATGTTTGCAAAAGACCTGCACGACGCCCTGCCCGTCGCCTGCCGTTACCTCCCCGGTAATCACGACATCGGCGACAATCCGACGGCGGTCGGCCCGGCGCCGAAGCCGCCGGTGACGGAAGCGTACCGCCGGCAGTTCTGTGACCTGATCGGCGAAGACCATTGGTCGTTCGAGGCCGCCGGCTGGTGCTTCATTGGCCTCAACTCGCTGGTGATGAATTCAGGGCTCGCCTTCGAGGCCGAGCAGTTCGACTGGCTGAGCCGCGAGATATCGCGCGCGGCCGGCAGGCCGGCTGCGCTGTTCCTGCACAAGCCGCTGTTTCTCGACCGACCCGACGATGCTGAAACACCGGGGACCGCGATCCGCTACGTGCCGCAACCGGCGCGGGCACGGCTGATCGAGATGTTCGGGACAATCCATTTGCGCCTGGTCGCCAGCGGCCACGTCCACCAGCGACGCGACTTCAGCTATCGCCACACCCGCCACATCTGGGCGCCATCGGCAGGCTTCGTCATCAACGATGCAAGGCAGGACCGAATCGCGATCAAGGAGGTCGGGCTGGTCGAGTATCGCTTCCGACCCGACAGCTTCGAGGTCCGCCACGTCAGGGCCGTGGGCCAGGTCGATGTCGACATCGAGGAGCTGCTTGCCCGGATGGGCGGCCCGCATTGAGTCGCACCGTTCGGCTCAGGCCACGCTCTTGAGATCTTGCTGGATCGCGGCGAGCAGGGATTGCAGCGCGTCGCTGTTCACCGGCCTTGCCGAGAGATCGTTGGCGGGCGGCTGCCTGACGGGCTGCGCGGCCTTGACCGGGCGCTTCGGGAATGGCGGCGGCGGTTCCGGCATCGCCGGGCGGGTAAGATCGCCCTCATGGTCGATATGGACGAACTTGCCATGGATGACGTCGTCGTGGCGGCCCATGATGAACATGGCCGTCCAATAGCCGGCGGCAAGCAGGATAACGCAGAAAACACTGATCTCTAACATCGTAGCACCTAAAATATGCCCGATGATTCAACGTCTTCGCCCCGCGGTCAATGAACCGGCGGTCACACCTGCGGCTTTTACGGAGCAGGTGTGGCCGATCGGTCACTCTTTATTAACCATGTTCATCCGCCCGGGTGGGCGGAAGCGGCAGGTCAGGCCTTGTCCGGTCCGACCCGGACCAGCTGCTTGCCGAAATTGGCGCCCTTTAGCAGGCCAATGAAGGCCCCCGGCGCGCTCTCCAGGCCCTCGGTGACGAACTCCTTGTATTTGACCTTGCCGTCGCGGACCCAAGAGGACATGTCGCGCAGGAAGTCGCCATGGCGGGAGGCGAAGTCGGAGACGATGAAGCCGCGGAAGGTCAGCCGCTTGGTCAGCGTCGCGCGCATCATGCTCGCGGCCCATTTCGGCGGCTTGGCCTCGGTGTCGTTGTAATGCGCGATCAGACCGCAAACCGGCACGCGCGCGAACGGGTTGAGCAGCGGGAACACCGCCTCGAACACGGCGCCGCCGACATTCTCGAAATAGACGTCGATCCCTTTCGGGCAGGCCTCTTTCAGCTTGGCGGCGAGTTCGGGATCGCGGTGATCGATGCAGGCATCGAAGCCGAGCTCCTTCACGACGTAGTCGCACTTGTCCTTGCCGCCGGCGATGCCAACTGCGCGTGCGCCCTTGATCTTGGCGATCTGGCCGACGGCCGAGCCGACCGCACCGGAGGCGCCGGCAACCACGACGGTCTCGCCTTCCTGCGGCTTGCCGATGTCGAGCAGGCCCGTGTACGCCGTCATGCCGGGCATACCGAGCACGCCGATCGAGGTCGAGATCGGGCCTAGCTTGGGATCGACCTTGATCAGTCCCTTGCCGTTCGAGATCGCGTGAGACTGCCAACCGGTCCGGGCACGGACGATGTCGCCCTTGACGAAATCCGGATTGCTGGAGGCTGCGACCTCGCTGACCGCCTCGCCTTCCATCACGCCGCCGACCGGCACCGGCGCGGCATAGGACGGACCATCACTCATGCGCCCGCGCATATAGGGATCGAGCGACAGCCAGATCGTACGCAGCAGGACTTCGCCGGCGCCAGGCGTCGGAACCGCGAATTCCTCAATGCGGAAATCGGAAGGCTTGGGTTCGCCGACGGGACGCGCGGCGAGAACGATGCGTTTGGCTTGGGACATGTTGGCTTCCTCCGAATTGTGTTTCGGCGTGAACGGAAGCGGAGCGAGGTAGCCGCGTCAACACAAAAGCGGTGGAGCCACACACGCGCTGTCATCGCCCGAGTTGATCGGGCGATCCAGTATTCCAGAGACGGTCGCAATCGAGCCGAGAGGCCGCGGCGTACTGGATGCCCCGGTCAAGCCGAGGCATGACACCAGCACTTAGGCAAGCGCGTTGAAACCCACGCGCTCGCGCGGTGCCGAGAGCGAGCGACTAACCCCCGCCCGGATAGTTCGGACTCTCACGGGTGATGGTGACGTCGTGGACGTGGCTCTCGCGCAGGCCCGCGCCGGTGATGCGGACGAACTGGGCCTTCTCGTGCAGTTCCTTCATGTCCTTTGCGCCCACATAGCCCATCGCGGCGCGCAGGCCGCCGGCGAGTTGGTGCATGACATGGCCGACCGCGCCCTTGTAAGGCACCTGGCCCTCGATGCCTTCGGGGACGAGCTTGAGCGTGTCCTTGATGTCCTGCTGGAAATAGCGGTCGGCCGAGCCGCGTGCCATCGCTCCGACCGAGCCCATGCCGCGATAGGCCTTGTAGGAACGGCCCTGCCACAGGAACACTTCGCCGGGCGTCTCGTCGGTGCCGGCCAGCAGCGAGCCGACCATGGCGATGTCGGCGCCGGCGGCGAGCGCCTTGGCGAGATCGCCGGAGAACTTGATGCCGCCGTCGGCAATGACGGGAATGTCGGCCTTCTTGGCCGCCTCGACCGCATCCATGATCGCGGTGAGCTGGGGAACGCCGACGCCGGCGACGATGCGCGTGGTGCAGATCGAGCCCGGACCGATGCCGACCTTGATGCAGTCTGCGCCCGCATCGATCAGTGCCTGCGTGCCTTCAGTGGTGGCGACGTTTCCGGCAACGACCTGAACGGAGTTGGACAGGCGCTTGATCCGGTTCACGGCATGCAGCACGTGGCGGGAATGGCCGTGCGCGGTGTCGACGACGATGAGATCGACGCCGGCATCGATCAGCCGCTCGGTGCGCTCGAAGCCGGTGTCGCCGACGGTGGTGGCGGCGGCAACGCGCAGGCGCCCCTGCGCATCCTTGCAGGCCAGCGGATGGGCGACCGCCTTCTCCATGTCCTTGACGGTGATGAGGCCGACGCAGCGATATTGCTCGTCGACCACCAGCAGCTTCTCGATGCGGTGCTGATGCAGCATCCGCCGCGCCTCGTCCTGGCTGACATTCTCGCGCACCGTGACGAGGCCTTCATGCGTCATCAGCTCGGAGACTTTTTGCCTGCGGTCGGTGGCAAAGCGCACGTCGCGGTTGGTGAGAATGCCGACCAGCTTGCCGGGCGTGTTCTTGCCGGCGCCGGTGACGACAGGAATGCCGGAGATGCCGTGATCGCTCATCAGCTTCAGCGCTTCGTCGAGCGTGGCGTCGGGACTGATGGTGAGCGGGTTCACCACCATGCCCGACTCGTAGCGCTTGACCTGCCGCACCTGGGCAGCCTGCCCTTCCGGGTCGAAATTGCGGTGGATGACGCCGAGACCGCCGGCCTGCGCCATGGCGATCGCCATGCGGGACTCGGTGACCGTGTCCATGGCCGAAGCCATGATCGGGATGTTGAGCGGAATGGCGCGGGTGACGCGGGAGCGGATGTCGACCTCGCCCGGCATGACATCCGACAGGCCCGGCTTCAACAGCACGTCGTCGAACGTCAGGGCTTCGCGAATGCCTTGTTGCACCGTGGCCATGTGCCAACTCCTTCCGCGGCCCTGCCGCAAATGCTTATGGATGAGCGCCGCCCTCGGCGGACCTTGCGGCATCGCCTGAGAATCGGAGCCCATCGGTGGGGTTGACGCGGGTCGATAGCACGGCCGGATGACGAATCAAAGCAATTCGGATGGCTGGCCAGCCATGCACAGGCTTTTTACGTAAATTCAGCGGGGAAAGCCCGTGCGTGCCCCATCGTCATTCCGGGGCGCTACGAAGTCACGAGCCCGGGATCCATCCAGCAGCAGTCGCTGGGGCCGAATGGACTCCAGGCTCGCGCCAAGGGGCGCGCCCCGGAATGACGAGGGGAGCGAGCACAACCGTCTTGGGCGGTCGCACCGTTGTCACGCAGGATTTAGGTGCTATGCGTCGATCCGCAATGGTCGTGGGCGGGCGGCGGTGTTAAGCCGCAACTCTATCCCTCTTCCGATTTTCATTACCAATCCGTCCTCATGGTCGAAAAGCAACGCGTCATTCCGCTGATCGTGGCCACTGCTCTCTTCATGGAGAACATGGACTCGACCGTGATCGCCACTTCGCTGCCGGCGATCGCGGCCGACATCGGCACCAGCCCGCTGACGCTCAAGCTCGCGATCACGTCCTATCTGCTGTCGCTCGCGGTATTCATCCCGGCGAGCGGCTGGACCGCGGACCGGTTCGGCGCACGGATGGTCTTCGCGATCGCGGTCGGCGTGTTCATGGTGGGATCGATCGGGTGCGCGCTCTCGGGGTCGGTCACCGATTTCGTGTTCGCGCGCATCCTGCAAGGCATGGGTGGGGCGATGATGACGCCGGTCGGGCGTCTCGTGCTGCTGCGCTCGGTCGACAAGAGCGCGCTGGTCAACGCCATGGCCTGGGTGACGGTCCCAGCCCTGATCGGTCCGGTGATCGGCCCGCCGCTCGGCGGCTTCATCACGACCTATGCGTCGTGGCACTGGATCTTCCTGATCAACATCCCGATCGGGCTGCTCGGCATCTTCATGGCCTTGAAGTTCATCGACCCCATCAAGAGCGAGGACCGCGAGCCGTTCGACCTCTATGGCATGGTGCTGGCGGGCATCGGCCTCGCCGGCATCGCCTTCGGCCTGTCGGTTGCCGGTCTCAACCTGCTGCCATGGAGCACCGTCGCCGCACTGATCGCGGGCGGCGCGATCTCGATGACGCTCTACGTCATCCACGCAAGGCGCACGGGCTCGCCGGTGCTCGATTTCTCGCTCCTGAAGCTGCCGACGCTGCGCGCGGCCGTGCTCGGCGGCTTCCTGTTCCGGCTCGGCATCGGCGCCCTGCCGTTCCTGCTGCCGCTGCTGATGCAGATCGGCTTCGGCCTGTCGCCCTTCCATTCGGGCCTCGTCACCTTTGCCTCCTCGCTCGGCGCGATGGGCATGAAGACGCTGGCGGCCCGCCTGATCCGCACCTTCGGCTTCCGCAACCTGATGACCGTGAATGCGATCATCAGCGCGTTCTTCCTGGGCGTCTGCGCGCTTTTCACGGTGACGACGCCGCTGCTGATCATCATGGTGATCCTGGTGGTCGGCGGCTTCTTCCGCTCGCTCGAATTCACCGCGATCAACACCGTCGCTTACGCCGACGTGGAGACCCCACAGATGAGCCGCGCCACCACGCTCGTCAGCGTCAACCAGCAGCTCGCTGTGTCGGCGGGTGTCGCCGTCGGCGCGGCCTGCGTGGAAACGACGATGTGGTTCCACCATGTCAGCGAGATCGACGCCACCGTGTTCGCTCCCGCCTTTCTGGTGATCGCGCTGACCTCGGCGGCGTCGAGCTGGTTCTTCTGGCAGATGCCCGTCGATGCCGGCCACGAGATCTCCGGCCGCAAGGTGGGAGACATTTCCAGCCGCAAAGGTGCGGACAAAAGTGCGGCCAAGGCGGCCGTCAAGGCGGCGACGGAGGATACCCAGGACGTGCGGGATCAGCGGTTGGGGTGAATATTTCCTCTGGGATTCCGCAGCGATGCGCAGCATCGAAACCGAATTCCATCGGACCGCAAATCCGCTGAGACAGGGCTTTTGGGCTCACCTCTGCGAGGCGCACCGGAAAGACGGAGCTTGTAGCTACTCCTTCGTCGCGCCCCGAAATCCCGTCGCCAGCACGTAACGCTCCGAGGAATCCTGCCGGCTCGCCGACGGCTTCACATGGCGCACCGTCGCAAAGTCGCGCTTGAGCTGGGCGAGCAACTCGGCGTCGGCGCCGCTTTGGAACGTCTTTGCCAGGAACGAGCCTCCGGGCTTGAGCACGTCGCAGGCAAACGCCGCGGCGGTTTCGATCAGGCCGACGATGCGGAGCTGGTCGGTCTTGCGGTGGCCGGTGGTGTTGGCGGCCATATCGGACATCACAAGGTCGGCGCCGCCGCCAAGCATGGCCTTGAGCTTGTCCGGGGCGTCATTGTCCATGAAGTCGAGCTGCGCGAATTCGACGCCGGCAATCTCGGGCATATCAAGCAGATCGATCGCGACAACCTTGCCCTTGCCGTCGACCGAGCCGACGCGCTTGGCGGCGATCTGGCTCCAGCCGCCTGGCGCGGCGCCGAGATCGACCACGGCCATGCCGTGCTTCAGCAGCCGGTATTTGTCATCGATCTCCAGCAGCTTGAAAGCGGCGCGCGAACGATAGCCCAACGCCTTGGCCTTGACGACGTAGGGATCGTTGAGCTGCCGCTCCAGCCAGAGCTTCGACGACAATTTGCGCTTGCCGCCGGTCTTGACCTGGACATGCAAGCGGCCGGTGGTGTCTTTCGCCATCTCACCAGCTCCTGAGGGCGCCGTCCTCGCGCATCATCTCGACCAGCATGCCCTCGCGCAGGCCCCGGTCGGCGACGCGCAGGCGCGGCAGCGGGAAGAAGCGCCTGATGGCATCGAGGATGGCGCAGCCGGCGAGCACGAGATCGGCGCGCTCGACGCTGATGCAGCTGTTGTTGGCGCGCTCCTCGTAGCTCATGCCGAGCAGCTTGTTGATGGTCGCGGTGATGTCGGAATCGTTCATCCAGATGCTGTCGATGCGGCGCCGGTCGTAGCGCGCGAGATTGAGGTGGATGCCGGCGAGCGTCGTCACCGTGCCCGAGGTGCCGAGCAGGTGCATGTCGGCGAGATCGCCGCCGTGCACTTCGGCGAACGGCGCGACGTGGTTGGCGACCTCCTGCTCCATCGCGGCGTAGATCTCCGGCGTCACGTCGCGGCCGCCGAACTGCTCGGCGAGCGTAACCACACCGTAAGGGATCGACATCCAGGCCTTGATGCGCGGCTCCGGATTGTCTGCGTCGCGCTCGATCCGCACCAGCTCGGTCGAACCGCCGCCGATGTCGAACAGGATCGCGCCGCGTCCCCTGGGATCGACCAGCGGCGAGCAGCCGACCACCGCGAGCGCGGCCTCGGTCTCGCGGTCGATCACCTCCAGCTCAATGCCCGTCTCGGCCGCGACGCGGCTGCGGAACCCCTCGGCGTTCGAGGCCGCGCGGCAGGCCTCGGTCGCGATCAGCCGCAGCCGGCGCGCCTTGCGCAAATTGATCTTGTCACGGCAGATGCTGAGCGCAGCGATGGCGCGCTCGATCGCGGCCTCGCTGATGCAGCCGGTCGACGAGACCCCCTCCCCGAGCCGGATGATGCGCGAGAAGGAATCGACAACGCGAAAGCCGTCCTGGGTCGGACAGGCGATCAGCAGCCTGCAATTGTTGGTGCCGAGGTCCAGCGCCGCATAGACGCCGGTTCCCGACGCCTGCGCGCCGACAGCCGGTCCGGTGGCCAACGCCACCGCCGCCATCGACCCCTCCAGCTCACCGTGCGGCGCATGGCCGTCGCGGAGCCGCGTGTGGTCATTCATACAAACTGTCTTTCCGCGGCCGGTCGGGCCGGTCTGGAATTGATTTTTCGCCTGAAACCTTAGCAGCGCGGCGGGTATGCGCAACAACGCATCACATGGGACCATGCCCATTCGTGCGTTGTCGTGAACGGGGCGGTGGGTTATTTGAGGAGAGCCCGGTGCCCCATTGCCGCGAAATTGCGCAAATGCCGGCTTTTCAGGTCAATTCCATGCAAGATCACACCTCATCGTCCACGCTCGAAAACGCTATTGCACTGCAAAAATACGGCGTCGGGCAGCCTGTCCGCCGCAAGGAGGACGACACCCTGGTGCGCGGCAAGGGCCGCTATACCGACGATTTCAACCTGCCCGGCCAGGCCCATGCAGTGGTCGTTCGCTCCACCCACGCCCATGGACTCATCCGCGGCATTGGCATCGACGCCGCCAAGGCCATGCCGGGCGTTCTGGGCGTGTGGACCGGCAAGGATCTCGACGCCGCCGGCTACGGTCCCTTCACCTGCGGCCTGCCGCTCAAGAGCCGCGACGGCTCGCCTTTGCACCAAACCAACCGCCAGCCGCTCGCGACCGACAAGGTCCGCTTCGTCGGCGATCCCGTCGCCTTCGTGGTCGCCGAGACGCTGGCGCAGGCGCGCGACGCCGCAGAGGCGGTCGAGCTCGACATCGAGCCGCTGCCGGCAGTGACCGATCCCGAGGAGGCCGCAAAACCCGGCGCGCCGCAGCTCTACGACCACATCCCTGGCAACGTCGCGCTCGACTACCATTATGGCGACACGGAAAAGGTCAACGCGGCCTTCGCCAGCGCCGCCCATGTCACCAAGATCGACATCGAGAACACCCGTGTCGCCGTGGTCTCGATGGAGCCGCGCGTTGGCCTTGCCTCCTACGACAAGAAGACCGAGCGCTACACGCTTCAGGTCCCGACCCAGGGCGTCGCCGGCAACCGCGCCAACCTCGCCAAGAACCTCAAAGTGCCGAACGAGAAGGTACGCATCCTCACCGCCAATGTCGGCGGCTCCTTCGGCATGAAGAACATCAACTACCCCGAGTACATGTGCATCCTGTACGCGGCGAAGGAACTGGGCAAGCCGGTGAAGTGGCTCGACGAGCGCTCCACCGCGTTTCTCTCCGACAGCCACGGCCGTGCGCAGAAGATCCATGCCGAGCTCGCGCTCGACGCCGAGGGAAATTTCCTCGCGGCCAAACTCGAAGGCTACGGCAATCTCGGCGCCTACATCACCGGCGTCGCGCCGGGGCCGCTGTCGCTCAACACCGGCAAGAACTTTTCCAGCGTCTACCGCACGCCGCTCATGGCTGTCGACATCAAGGTTGTCCTGACCAACACCACGCTGATGGGCGCCTATCGCGGCGCCGGCCGGCCCGAGGCGAACTATTACATGGAGCGGCTGATCGACCGCGCCGCCGACGAGATGGGCATCAACCGGCTGACCTTACGCAAACGCAATTTCATCAAGCCGAGCCAGATCCCGTTCGCGGCCTCCTCCGGCGTCACCTATGACAGCGGCGACTTCCAGGCGGTGTTCAACAAGGCGCTCGAAATCTCCGACCACGAGAATTTCGCCAAGCGCAAGAAAGAGAGCAAGAAGGCCGGCAAGCTGCGCGGCATCGCCGTCGGCTCCTATCTCGAGGTCACCGCGCCGCCGAGCCCGGAGCTCGGCAAGATCGTGTTCGATGCTGACGGCACCGTGCAGCTCATCACGGGCACGCTCGATTACGGCCAGGGTCATGCCACGCCGTTCGCGCAAGTGCTGAGTGCGCAGCTCGGCGTGCCCTTCGAGAGCGTCAAGCTCGTGCAGGGCGACAGCGACATCGTCCACGCCGGCAACGGCACCGGCGGCTCGCGCTCGATCACGGCGACCGGCCAGGCCATCGTGGGGGCCGCCAAGCTCGTCATCGAGAAGGGCAAACGGGCGGCGGCGCATATGCTCGAAGCATCCGAAGCCGACATCGAATTCGAAGGCGGCCGCTTCACCATTGCCGGCACCGACCGCAGCATCGACATCATGGAGCTCGCCAAGCGCTTGCATGACAGCAAGACGCCGGAGGGCGTGCCGGACAGCCTCGACGTCGATCACACCAGCGAACCGGTCGCCTCGGCATTCCCGAACGGCTGCCACGTCGCCGAGGTCGAGATCGATCCCGAGACCGGCGTCGTGCAGATCGTGCGCTACAGCGCGGTCAACGATTTCGGCACGGTGGTCAATCCGATGCTGGTCGCAGGCCAGCTCCATGGCGGCGTCGTCCAGGGCATCGGGCAGGCGCTGATGGAGCACATCCGCTACGACGAGAGCGGCCAGCCGATCACCGGCTCGCTGATGGACTACGCCCTGCCGCGCGCCGAGGACGTGCCCAACATGACGATCGGCGACCACCCGGTGCCCGCGACGACCAACCCGCTCGGCAGCAAGGGTTGCGGCGAAGCCGGCTGCGCCGGCAGCCTCTCGACGGTGGTGAACGCGGTGCTCGACGCCTTGTCCGAATACGGCATCAAGCACATCGACATGCCGCTGACCTCGGAGCGGGTGTGGCGCGCGATCCAGGACGCGAAGACGAAGGCGGCGTGAGGCTGGCGTTCTTTCTCCGCCGTCATGGCCGGGCTTGTCCGGCTATCCACGCCTTCGCGCATCAAGACCGTGGATGCCCGGGCCAAGCCCGGGCATGACGATGTGGTGACGGTGTGCCCGTTCCGGCGACCTACGCCACCGCCTGCTCACGCGGCTGGGTGATCGCCACGTGCTGGCAGTGCGCGATCGGCGTCGTGCCGTTGGCGACGACGAGTGCGTCGAACTCGACGAAGCGGTGGCCCTTCTTCTCGTAATTCGCAGTGACTTTCGCCCGCGCGGTGATTTCGTCGCCGGCGCGCGCCGCCGACAGCAGCTGCATGCGGCTGCCGACGTGGATCCACGGGCCCAGAATGGTGTTGTCGACCAGCACGCGGTTCATTACCCGCTGGATCAGGCCGGGATGGCCGAGGCCTTCGCGCGCAAAGATCGGATCCGTCTCCCTGATGTCGGCGAGGTAGTCCGCGGCATCCTGCCCGGCCCAGCGCCGGGGCGTGGTGCCCAGCCATTTGCCGGTCTCGAAGGTCGCAGGGTTGACCGGCGTGCGGTCGGCCACGACGGGCACCGCGACATAGTCGCTCAGTGACACGACAGGCGCCGCCGCCGGCAGCGAGGCCGTGCCCGTGGCACACAACGTGGTGCGACTGAACACCTCGATGGTCAGCAACTCGTTGTGCTCGGTCGCATCGACATCGGCGGTCTCGCCGTCATAGACCGGCTTGATGAAGCGGGCCTCGATCAGCCCACGGGACAGGAAATCGCGACCCCACCGCGCCACGGGCACGTGCATCATGTAGGCGAAGACATCGACGCCGGGGACCAGCCCGCCGGAAAAGCCGAAGCGGCGCGCGACCGTGTCGTCATGCATCTTGTTTTCGGATTGCTTGGCGGTGTTGTAGGCCTCGACGCGCCAGGTTTCGAGCCGGTTCGGCATGGGGTCGTCTTCCCTGTTCTTGTTGTTTCGGCACGATCGTAAGCCCCGGGGAACACCGGTCAATCCCCTCGCCTTTCCGCCCCGGATGGGGTACCACGCGGCGAATGACCGACCCCCCCACCCGCATCTATGTCGACGCCGACGCCTGCCCGGTAAAGGACGAGATTTACCGCGTCGCGCTGCGGCACAGCGTGCCCGTCAGCGTGGTCGCCGGCAATTTCATCCGCGTGCCACAGGACCCGCTGATCGAGCGCATCGCGGCCGGCGCCGGCATGGACGCCGCCGACGACTGGATCGTCGAGCGTGTCAAACCCGGCGACGTCGTCGTGACATCGGACATTCCGCTCGCGAGCCGGTGCGTGAAGGCCGGCGCCGACGTGATCGCCCCGAACGGCAAGCCGTTCACGGAAGAGTCGATCGGCATGACGCTGGCGGTGCGCAACCTGATGACCGATCTGCGCTCGGCCGGCGAAGTGACCGGCGGCCCGCGCTCGTTCGCGCCGCGCGACCGCTCCACCTTTCTCTCGGCGCTCGACCAGACGCTGCGCCGGATCCAGCGCCGCCGCGCCGATCAGGCCGCAACACATCAAGGCTGATCATGGCGCCCCCGCTGATCCAACTCAAGGACATCAAGCTCACCTTTGGCGGCACGCCGCTTTTGAGCGGCGTCGAGCTGAACGTCGCACCCGCCGAGCGCGTCTGCCTGATCGGCCGCAACGGCTCCGGCAAGTCGACACTGCTGAAGATCGCGGCCGGCCTCGTCGAACCCGACGGCGGTACGCGCTTCGTGCAACCGGGCGCAACCGTGCGCTATCTGCCGCAGGAGCCTGACTTCGGCGACCACAAGACCACGCTGGCCTATGTCGAGTCCGGGCTCGCGCCCGGCGACGACCAGCACCAGGCACGCTATCTGCTGGAGCAACTCGGGCTGACCGGGGAGGAGGACCCGCATAAGCTCTCCGGCGGCGAGGCGCGCCGCGCAGCGCTGGCCTTCGTGCTGGCGCCCTCGCCCGACATTCTGCTGCTGGACGAGCCGACCAACCACCTCGATCTCGCGACCATCGAGTGGCTGGAGCAGGAGCTGGACAGTCGCCGCAGCGCGCTGGTGATCATCAGCCATGACCGCCGCTTCCTCACCAATCTGTCGCGCTCAACCGCCTGGCTCGACCGCGGCAAGATCAAGCAGATCGACCGCGGCTTTGCCTCATTCGAGAGCTGGCGCGACGAGGTGCTGGCGGAAGAAGAGCGCGACCAGCACAAGCTCGACCGCAAGATCGTCGACGAGGAGCACTGGCTGCGCCACGGCGTCTCCGGCCGGCGTAAGCGCAACGTTAAGCGTCTCGGCAATCTGCATGCGCTGCGCGACCAGCGGCGCAATTATCGCGGCACGGCCGGCAGCGCCAGTCTCGCGGCGGCCGAAGCGGAGCAATCCGGCAAGCTGGTGATCGAGGCGAAGGGCGTCACCAAGGCCTATGGCGACCGCATCATCGTCGACAATTTCTCCACCCGCATCCAGCGCGGCGACCGGCTCGGCATCATCGGCCCGAACGGCGCCGGCAAGACCACGCTGGTCAACCTGCTCACTGGCGGCATGCAACCGGATTCCGGCACGATCCGTCTCGGCGCCAATCTCGAGGTCGCAACGCTCGACCAGCATCGCGAAAGCCTCGATCCGAAATCGACGCTGGCGGAAGCGCTGACCGGCGGCCGCGGCGACCAAATCATGGTCGGCGGCAAGCCGAAGCATGTCGTCGGCTACATGAAGGACTTCTTGTTCGCGCAGGAGCAGCGCGGCACGCCGGTGGAAGTGCTCTCCGGCGGCGAGCGCGGCCGGCTGATGCTGGCGCGCGCGCTGGCCAAGCCGTCGAACCTGCTGGTGCTCGACGAACCGACCAACGACCTCGATCTCGAAACGCTCGACGTGCTCGAAGACATGCTCGGCGATTACGATGGCACCGTCATCCTGATCAGCCATGACCGCGATTTCCTCGATCGCGTCGTCACCTCTGTGATCGCGCCCGAAGGCAACGGCAAATGGACCGAGTATGCCGGCGGCTACAGCGACATGCTGATCCAGCGCGGCGCGGATTTGAAACGCGAAACGGCTAAAGCACCGCCGGCTACCGAGAAGAAAGAGGGGCGCGCCGCGGCCCCCGCCTCCGCGCCAAAGCGCAAGCTGAGCTTCAACGAGAAGCACGCGCTGGACACGCTGCCGAAGAAGATGGAAGCGTTACAGGCCGATATTGCAAGACTGCAGCGCGTGCTCGACGATCCCAATCTCTACACCAAGGATCGCAAGAAATTCGACGACACCTCCGCCGCCATCGCCAAGGCGCATGAAGAACTGTCGGCGTCAGAAGAGCGCTGGCTCGAGCTTGAAATGCTTCGTGAAGAGATTGAACAGGCATAACCCATGACCACCACTCTCGCCGCCAAGATCGCCCGCGAATACGGCACGCCCTGCGCCGTCATCGACATGGATCGGGTCGAGCGCAACATCGCGCGGATCCAGAAGGCTTGCGATGACGCCGGCATCGCCAACCGTCCCCACATCAAGACGCACAAGAACCCGACGCTCGCGAAGATGCAGGTCGCGGCCGGCGCCAAGGGTATCACCTGCCAGAAGATCGGCGAGGCCGAGATCATGGCCAATGCCGGCATCGACGACATCCTGATCAGCTACAACCTTCTCGGCGAAGAAAAGATGGCGCGGCTCGGCGCGCTGAATGCCAAGGCCAGCATGACGGTCGCCGCCGACAATTCCACCGTCGTCGCCGGGTTGCCCAAGGCTGCAGCGGCGTCAGGCCGTCCGCTCTCCGTCGTGGTCGAATGCGACACGGGGCGCAAACGCGCCGGCGTCGAGACGCCGGCGGAAGCCATTGCACTGGCGCGCGAGATCGCCGCATCGAAGGGGCTGCAATTCGCCGGCTTCATGATGTATCCGACCGAGACCGGCTGGGCCGACGCGCAAAAATTCTACGACGAGGCGCTGGCCGGCGTGCGCGCGCACGGTCTGGACGCAAAAATCGTCTCGACCGGTGGCACGCCGAACCTCACGAACATCGGCAAGCTCAAGGGCGGCACCGAGCACCGCTTCGGCACCTACATCTACAACGACCGCATGCAGGTCGCGGCCGGCGTCGCCTCATGGGACGACTGCGCGCTGCACATCTATTCGACGGTGGTGAGCCGCGCCGCACCCGAGCGCGGCATTCTCGACGCCGGCTCGAAGACGCTGACCACGGATACCGGTGGCCTCGACGGCCACGGCCTGATCCTCGAGCACCCCGAAGCCAAGATCGCGAAATTCGCCGAGGAGCACGGCTTCCTCGATCTCTCCCGCAGCAACACGCGGCCCAATGTCGGCGACGTTGTCCGCATCGTGCCCAATCATGTCTGCGTCGTCGTCAACATGATGGACGAGGTGCTGATGGTCCGCGGCGAGGAGATCATCGGCACGCTGCCGGTGGCGGCGCGCGGCAAGTTGCGGTAGGCGGCGCCTCTCTCGACCGTCATTGCGAGGTGCGAAGCGACGAAGCAATCCAGGCTCTGTTTGCGGCCAAACTCCGGATTGCTGCGCTACGCTCGCAATGACGGCGGTTAGCGCTTCGACCACTGCAGCACGCCCCTGCCCGCCGCAGCCCCCGTCGCGAATGAGGCCTGCAGCAGATAGCCGCCGGTCGGCGCCTCCCAGTCCAGCATCTCGCCCGCGGCGAACACGCCGGGCAGCTTGCGCAGCATGAAGTGCTCGTCGAGTTCGTCGAAAGTGATCCCTCCCGCGGTCGAGATCGCGCGCTCGATCGGAGCAACGCCGGTGAGCTGAACCGGAATCGCGTTCACCAGCTGCGCAAGCTCGACCGGCGAGAACGCGGCCAGCGGCCGGCCGGATGCAAGCGCGGCCTCCTGCATCAGCCCGATGCCGACCGGCGACAGCTGCGCCGCCTTGCGCAGGAAGTTCGCGAGCGATTGCTTGCCGCGCGTGCCCGATAGCCGGGTGGTCAGGGCGGCGGCATCGAGATCGGGCCGCAAGGCGATCATCAGCGTCGCCTGCCCGAGACCCAGCACCGCTTCGCGCAATTCCGCCGACAGCGCGTAGATCGCACCGCCCTCGATACCGCCGCGCGTGATCATGGCTTCGCCGCGCACCGTGTGCGCACCAATCGTCAGCGCCACGCCCTTCAGCGGCTGGCCCTCGAAGCGATCTCGAAACACGTTTGACCAGGCAACCGTGAAGCCGGAATTGGCTGGTCGCAGCTTTGAGACGGCCACACCTTTCGCGGCGAGGATGTCGGCCCAGCTGCCATCTGACCCCAGCCGCGGCCAGCTTGCACCGCCCAACGCCAGCACGGTCGCATCGGCGACCACGGGCGCTACGCCCTGAAACAGCAACCGTCCCTCACCGTCCCAGCCGGTCCAGCGATGGCGGAACGCAAACCGCACGCCGCTCGCATCGAGCCGCCGCAACCATGCGCGCAGCAAGGGTGAGGCCTTGAACGCTTTTGGAAACACCCGCCCGCTGCTGCCGACGAAGGTCGGCTCACCCAGCGCTTCGCTCCACGCGCGCAGTGCGTCCGGCGAAAACGCTTCGATCGCCGCCTGCAGCCGGGGCGCCGCCTCGCGATAGCGCGCCAGGAATTCGGCAAGCTGCTCGCTGTGGGTAAGATTGAGCCCGCCCCGGCCCGCCATCAGGAATTTGCGGCCCGCGGACGGCATCGCGTCGTAGACGGTGACGCGGGCACCGCCCCGCGTCAGCACCTCCGCCGCCATCAGCCCGGCGGGACCGGCACCGATGACGGCGACATCGGTCAGAGCTTGATCCCCGCCCGTGCCGCGGCTTGCGCCACGTATTTCTGCGTCTGCTCGAACGCGCCGGTCAGCGCCCTCGCCTTCGACATGTCGCTGATCTCTTCGAAATGCGCGGCGACCGCGTCCGGCGTCCATTCGGACTCCGGCAGGTTGACGCCTTCGCTCTCCAGGATCTTGATCACCGCGAACGAGCCGGCACCGGCGCCCATGATGGTGCGGGTCGGCGCATCCTCGCTCAGCATATATTCGACCGCGGGCGTGATCGCGTTCGGCTTCATCAGTTGCAGCGCCTGTGGCGGCAGCAGCTCTTCGGTCATGCGGGTCGCCGCCGTCGGCGAGATGATGTTGACGCGGATGTTGTTCTTGCGGCCTTCCTCGGCCAGCACGTTCATCAGGCCGACCATGCCGGACTTCGCCGCGCCGTAATTGGCCTGGCCGAAATTGCCGTAGAGGCCGGAGGACGACGTCGTCAGCACGATGCGCCCGTAATTGCGGTCGCGCATGCCGGCCCAGACCGCCTTGCAGCAATAGAAGGTGCCGACCAGATGCACGTCGAGCACCTTCTGGAAATCGGCGGCCTCCATCTTGCCGAACGACTTGTCGCGCAGGATGCCGGCATTGGCGCACATGATGTCGACGCTGCCCCACTCCCTGGTGGCGCGCTCGACCATCGCGGTGACCTGCTCGAAATTCGAGACGTCGGCACCGTCGGCCATCGCCGTGCCGCCGGCTTTGCGGATTTCCTCGACCACGCTCTCCGCCGGCGACAGCGAACCGCCGGTGCCGTCACGCGCGCCGCCGAAATCGTTGACTACGACTTTTGCGCCGCGGCTGGCCAGCCCAAGCGCATGCGCCTTGCCGAGACCATTGCCAGCGCCGGTGACGATGGCGACGCGTCCGTCGAACCTGATTGCCATTGTGCAGTTCCTGCCTCTTCTTCCTTCTCCCTCTGTGGGAAAAGGTGGCGCGAAGCGCCGGATGAGGGGTCTCTCGCAACAGATGCGCTCGCGGAGAGAGACCCCTCACCCGGCTTCGCGTTCCGCGAAGCCACCCTCTCCCACAAGGGGAGAGGGTGAAAGTCCTCCGCGCAGATTTGGTCAGCTTTTGAGCAGCGATGGATTGCCGGGTCAAGTCCGGCAACGACTCCCCCGGGTCAGGCGAAATAGATCAACCCGAGCCAGTCCGCGACCAGCGCCGGCTTGTCCTCGCCTTCGATCTCCACCGTGACATTGGTGCGGGATTGCAACTCGTTGGGCTTGCGCAGCTTGGCTTCGGCCAGCACGAAGCGGCCGCGCACGCGCTTGCCCGAGCGGACCGGCGAGATGAAGCGCAGCTTGTCGAAGCCGTAATTGACGCCCATCGTGGTCCCCGCAATCGCCGGCATCACTTCGTAGGACATGACCGACAGCATCGACATCGTCAGGAAGCCGTGCGCGATGGTGGTGCCGAACGCCGTCTCCTTCGCAATCTCGGGATCGACGTGGATGAACTGGTGATCCTCGGTCACGTCGGCATAGGTGTCGATGCGCGGCTGATCGATCAGGTGCCACGACGACACGCCGATCTCCTTGCCGACCATGGCCTGATAGGCCTGAAGCGTGATCGGCGGCTTCTTCCAGATTTCGTTCATTCAGCACTCCAACCTCAGTCATTCCGGGGCGATGCGCAGCATCGAGCCCGGAGTCCATCCTGCCGTAGAGTCTGTTGCCAAATGGATTCCGGGTTCGCGCTTCGCGCGCCCCTGAATGACAAGAGCAAAGACGTCCGGGCTTCGTCCACTTATGTGTCGCCCCTGGTTTTCACCAGCTCCGAAAAATCCTCTTCCCGGAATTCGCGGCCGCGCAGGGGATCCTCGCGGTCGCCGTCGCGCTCGAGCCGCCGCAGTTGAACGCGCCGGATCTTTCCTGAGATCGTCTTCGGCAGTTCGGTGACGATCTCGAGGCGGCGGATGCGTTTGAAGGGCGCAAGCCGCGCATGCAGATGTTTGAAGATCGACAGCGCGGTCTCCGGCGTCCGCTCCGCGCCGGAGGTCAGCAGCACGAACGCCTTGGGGATCGCGAGCCTGATCGGATCGGGGCTCGGCACCACTGCGGCTTCCGCAACCAGTTCGTGCTCGAGCAGGACGCTTTCCAGCTCGAACGGGCTGATGCGGTAATCCGACGATTTGAACACGTCGTCGGAGCGGCCGACAAAGGTAAGATAGCCCTCGTCGTCCTCGAACACGACATCGCCGCTGCGATAGAGCTCGCCCTCGGCGCCGGAGAGCTTGCCGTCGTCGCCCTGATAGCCCTGCATCAGGCCGGCGGGCCGCTCGGTGCCGAGCACCAGCGCGACCTCGCCTTCCCTGGCTTTATTGCCGTCGGCGTCGCTGATCTGGACGCGATAGCCCGGCAGCGGCCGGCCCATCGAGCCGACCTTGATCTTTTGGCCCGGCGAGTTGCCGGCCAGTGCCGTGGTTTCGGTCTGGCCATAGCCGTCGCGGATGGTGAGGCCCCAGGCCGCCCGGACCTGGTCGATCACTTCAGGGTTCAGAGGCTCGCCGGCGCCGCAGACCTCGCGCAGCGCCACTTTGAAGGATGCCAAGTTCTCCTGGATGAACAGCCGCCACACGGTCGGCGGCGCGCACAGCGTGGTGACGCCGCAACGGCCGATGGTGGCGAGCAGGCCCTTCGCATCGAAGCGCGGCTGGTTGACCACGAACACGGTGGCGCCCGCATTCCACGGCGCGAAAAAACAACTCCAGGCATGCTTGGCCCAGCCGGGCGAGGAGATGTTGAGATGGACGTCGCCGGGTTTTAGCCCAATCCAGTACATGGTCGAGAGATGACCGACGGGATAGCTGCGCTGGCTGTGCCGGACGAGTTTTGGTTTTGCTGTCGTGCCCGAGGTGAAATAAAGCAGCATCGGATCGTCGGCATGGGTCGAGCCGTCGGCGGTAAATCCCTCGGAGGCCTTTGCGGCCTCATCGTAGGAGAGCCATCCGTCATGGGCCGCGCCGACCACGATGCGGACGATGTTTTCCGCGCCCAGACTTACGAATTTCGCGACCTGGTCCTCGGCCGCCACCACCGCCTTCGCCTTGCCGCGATCGAGCCGGTCGCGCAGCTCATCGGCGGTGAGCAGCGTGGTCGCGGGAATCACGACGACGCCGAGCTTCATCGCCGCCAGCATCGTCTCCCACAGCGGAACCACATTGCCGAGCAGCAGCAGGAGATGATCGCCGCGTTTCAGGCCCTGCGCACGCAGGAAATTCGCGACCTGGTTCGAGCGCTTCGAGAGCGCCGCAAAGGACAGTTTCGTCTGGCGATCCTGCGCGGCGTCGACGATCCAGAGTGCCGGCCGGTCCTTGGCTTCGGCGTCCCTCGCCAGCTCGTCGAACCAGTCAAGCGCCCAGTTGAAGGGAACAGGGTCCGGCCAGCGGAATCCTTTGACCGCGGTATCGTAATCGGTGCGGTGCTTGAGCAGAAACGCGCGCGCGTCCTGAAATGTCGTCATGTTCCGGGCCCGTCGAATTGATGTTCGAGCGTAGCCCGGTTGGAGCGAAGCGCAATCCGGCGCGGCTGGTCCCAGATGGAGCCATCCCGGATTTCGCTTCGCGCCATCCGGGCTACGAAGCCTCGCTATTGCCCAGCGAGGCTGCGAACGTGCTTGATAATTCCGGAAAAATCCACCCCGCCCTGACCGGCTGCGTCGAAAGACTGATAGATCTCCTGCGCATGCTTGCCGAGCGGGGTCGCCGCGCCCGCGGCCTTGGCGGCGTCCTGCGCCAGCGTCAGATCCTTCACCATCAGCGCGGAAGCAAACCCCGGCTTGTAGTCGTTGTTGGCGGGCGAAGTCGGCACCGGGCCCGGCACCGGGCAATAGGTCGTCAGCGACCAGCACTGCCCCGACGAGGTCGAGGCGACGTCGAACAGGGCCTGGTGCGAGAGCCCGAGCTTCTCAGCCAGTGCAAACGCCTCGCTCACCGCAATCATGGAAATGCCGAGGATCATGTTGTTGCAGATCTTGGCCGCCTGCCCCGCGCCGGCGCTGCCGCAATGCACGATCTTCTTGCCCATGTTCTCCAGCACCGGCTTGGCCGCCGCGAATGCGTTCTCCTCGCCACCGCACATGAAGGTGAGCGTTGCACCCTTGGCGCCCCCGGTGCCGCCGGAGACCGGGGCATCCACCGACAGCACGCCGTGCTTGGCGGCGAGCGCGTGCGCGGCCCTCGCGCTCTCTACGTCGATGGTTGAGCTGTCGATGACCAGCGCGCCCTTGGTCATCACGGGAAGGATTTCGTTCCAGACGCCGAGCACGTGCTTGCCTGCGGGCAACATGGTGACGACGACATCGGCGCCCTTCACCGCGCTCGCGGCACTGTCGGCAACCCCGGCGCCATCGGCCTTGGCTTGATTGCGCGAGGCTTCGACAAGATCGAACGCCACTACCTTGTGGCCCGCCTTGACCAGGTTGGCGGCCATCGGGCCGCCCATGTTGCCGAGACCGATGAATGCGATCGTGGCCATTGTCGTTTCCTCCGCTTCAATTCGTTGCTTAGTTGAACTTCAGCTCGTCGGCACCGATCCCGGCGAGATACGGCGCAAGCATCTCTGGCGTCACATCCTCGATCCGCGGCGGCGACCAGACCGGGTTGCGATCCTTGTCGATCACGGCGGCTCGCACGCCCTCGCGAAAATCGTCGCTGCGGAACACTTCGAGCGCAGCGCGATATTCCCGCACCAGGCACTCCTCCAGGCTCGACGCGGTGCGCGCGAGCCGCAGCAGTTTCAGCGTCACCACCATGCCGCGCGGCGATTTTTCGTTGAGCGTCTTCAGGGTCGCCAAGGCGAACTCCGAGCCGTCACGTTTCAGCGCGGCAAAGATGTCTTCGATGCGATCGAAGCCGAACAACGCGTCGATGAGCGGCTCCTTCGCGGCCACGGGACCCGCGGTCTCACCAGTCGCGAAGCCGTCGATGAGCCTGGTGATATCCGCGGCCGTGGCATCTCTTCCGGCATTGGTCAGCGCCTCGCGCAGCTCCGGCCACTTCGCCGCCGGCACCACCGCATCGGCAAACCTGGCGTGGATCGCATCGGGGCCGTTCATGGTCTGACCGGTCAGGCCGAAATAAGTGCCGATCTCACCGGGCGAGCGCGACAACAGCCACGTGCCGCCGACGTCGGGGAAGAATCCGAGCCCGACCTCGGGCATCGCGAGCTTGGTACGATCGGTGGCCACACGATGGCTGGCGTGACCCGAGAGACCGACGCCGCCGCCCATCACGAGGCCGTCCATGAACGCGACATAGGGCTTCGGATACTTCGCGATCCGCGCGTTCATGACGTATTCCTGACGCCAGAACCGCGCGCCGAGATCGCCGCCTTCGCGCGAGCTCTCCCAAAGGCCGCGAATGTCACCGCCGGCACAGAGGCCGCGCTCGCCAGCGCCTTCCAGAATGATCAGCGCAACGTCCGGATCAGTCTCGAAGCGGTCGAGCGCAGCGTCGATACCCTCGGACATCTCCAGAGTCATGGCGTTGATCGCCTTGGGCCGGTTGAGGCGGATCACGCCCGCCGCGCTCTCACGGCGAACGATGAGATCACCCTCTTCCACCGAATTCATCGCGCGCCCTCGATCAGCTTGCGCGCCACGATCAGCCGCATGATCTCATTGGTACCTTCGAGAATCTGGTGCACGCGCAGATCGCGCACGATCTTCTCGATGCCGTATTCGCTCAAGTACCCGTAGCCGCCGTGGAGCTGCAGCGCCTGGTTGGCGACCTCGAAGCCGACGTCGGTGCCGAAGCGCTTGGCCATCGCGCACAGCATGGTGGCGTCGGGGTCCTTCCGATCCAGCGCCGCGGCCGCCCGCCACAGAAACGTGCGTGCAGCCTCGAGCTCGATCGCCATGTCGGCGAGGCGGAATTGCAGCGCCTGGAATTCGTCGAGGCGCTTTCCGAAGGCCTTGCGCTCCTTCATGTAGGCGCGCGCCTTGTCGAGTGCGGTCTGCGCACCACCTAGCGAGCACGCCGTGATGTTGAGCCGGCCGCCGTCGAGACCGGCCATCGCGATCTTGAAGCCGACGCCCTCCTCGCTGAGGCGATTGGCGACCGGCACACGGGCGTTCTCGAACATCACAGCGCGGGTCGGCTGCGCGTTCCAGCCCATCTTGCGCTCATTGGCGCCGAAGGAGACGCCCGGCGTCTTGCCGTCGATGACGAGCGTCGAGATGCCGCCGGGACCATCGCCGCCGGTGCGCACCATCGCGACCAGGAGATCAGTGCCACCGGCACCAGAGATGAACTGCTTTTGGCCGTTGAGCACGTAATGCTCGCCATCCCGCACCGCGCGGGTGCGCAATGCGGCCGCATCGGAGCCCGCACCCGGCTCGGTCAGGCAATAGCTGGCGATCAGCTCCATGGTGCAGAGCTTCGGAAGCCATGTGTGGCGCTGGGTGTCGCTGCCGAAGGCATCGATCATCCAGCTCGCCATGTTATGGATGGAGATGAAGGCCGAGGTGGTCGGACAGCCCGTCGCCAGCGCCTCGAAGATCAGCGCCGCGTCGAACCGCGTCATCGCGGATCCCCCGACATCCTCACGGATGTAGATGCCGCCCATGCCGAGCGTCGCCGCCTCGCGCATCACGTCGACGGGGAAATGCTTCTCCTCGTCCCAGCGCAGCGCAT